>JGI20166J26741_10265559_pt1 | contig 16621 bp, 14 predicted proteins | sample TergutCu122P5_FD_26741 | JGI IMG/M metagenome (IMG submission 26741)
AGAATAGTATTTTATGAATAAATAATAATCAGTGCATCAAGTTGGTAATTAATGTATAGTCAATTCATGATGCACAGTCAGAAAAACATTAAGTTATTTTAATTTTGTTTTAACGTATGCCATTATTTTTATTATATTTTACTATACTAACTAATTTGTATTGTGCCAAAACCTTAAATATTGTACTGAGCTTTGTTATTGATGTACACTTTGTAATGGATGTACTTCTTGTTTTCTCTAAAATGTGATGATTTCCATATCCATTTGGATTTTGTAATCCTGTATGGATCTACAGAAGGAAAATAAATGATGATGATCTGATTGAAGATTTATACCCTTTATATTTATTTTCTCATGATCAAAAATGTAAAGGTTCCATGAACAAATCTAATCTTCCATTCTTGTTCTCCCCTAAATGTGGAAAGAAACTGTCCATCTCTGCAGCTCATTACTCCCCATATCTTGTCTATCTTCTGATGGGGAACTTCCCCAGTCTGAACAAACCACCTTGACCACGTCTATAAACTGTACTAACCACTCCTGCCTCAAAACTGTAATGCCACAGACATGCCCCAAGTTACTGGTTTTTTAACGCAGGCAGATATTTCTACTCAATTTAAGTAGCAGCTCTCTAGAAAGAACCTAAATGAACCTTTTATGTTTTACACAATTCCACTGCCGAATGAGTGAAATGAAATACAGGCAGGTCTCATTGTATGCACTTTCACTTCAACGCCCCATGAAAATTTATACCACTCTTTTAATTTATGCAATAATTTTCGGTTTAACGCGATTTGGCATAGACGATCCATGGCCACAAGTTTCTTCTGTAGTAGACTAGCACAAAATGAGATCACTGTCATGCCATTAAATCACATGTATGTTTTGAATACATTGGTGATATAATCATAGAGCTCATTTCGTTTCCTCTTCAACAACACTGGATATTCTTATAAACATGAGTGAGAAACGTAAATGTATGTTACCTAGTGCAAGCCAAGTAAAAAATCAGTGAAATACAATCAATATTGAAGATAAATTAGATGTAATAAGCCAACTTGAATAAGGTGAACAAATTGTTGACACATGTAGTAATGTTACACTCACTCATAATAGCATATGTACAATTTGTGACAATGCTGATAGAATTAAAAAAAGTGTTAAGTGTTGAGAGAACATTAAATGCCAACAATCTGAAACAGGGAGTGCTTGTTTGTGTAGCAAGACTACCACAGTCCTATTGGAATGAAATGTACCAAAACTATGGATGTGAGTCTCGTACACTTTTATTGCATTAGAAATAAATAAATATAGTCTAAATAAATGTACGTACACTGTATGTAAATGTATATATACTGAACATACAGCATGCATTTACTGGACGGGTCCAAATGTCCACTAGTGGTATAGTCACACATTATATAGTATGGGGTTGTCAATCCCCTAACCCCCAGGAAATACACTGTGTTAAATGGGAATTTGGTGTTCTATTTGCATGATTTTGATCTACACGTTTTTCAGGAATGTAACCCTGGCATAAAATGAGACCTGCCTCTATATACTCACCTGCTTTCGTGCCATCCTTGCCCCACCAGATACGTACCCCAAACCAATCCAAATCATACTTTGCACACCCATTTACCTTTCCTTCAGTCTTAGGATAATACAAGTCATAAGGAAACAAGATGTGAGCATGTGGAATGGATCCAACTGGCTCATGACATGAATCAGTAGCAGAATTAATATGGCAATGAACCACACAGGGTTCTGATAATAATATATTACATTTAGGATGGACAGCAATGTATAAGGAGTTCAACAACAAAAATTCTTTGTACACTGCTTTCCTTCCTTCCATTACTTCCTTTCTCTTAAGTCCAAATAGTCTCTTCACCCAATCACGGGGCTTTACCCAGAAACAAACGATTAAAGTCACAATGTGACTGACACACATTAATAGTCATTATTCACAAATAAATAACCTGTGGCATTTACAACTTTCATGTTTACTAATGTGTGAGTAACAAGGAGTTTCTTGTAATTCTGAGTCATGATTCAGTCACTGCCAGATTCATCTGACTCTTCATCAGCTTCTTCAAGCCACTGTATAAAAGGAGCCACCTGAAACAGGGAAAAAAAATTAACTTACAGATTACACACTTTGATATCATGTCAGCTGAGTGCTCGCAGCATTTTAAAACAAAATAGTTCTCAAGAAACGCTATACTGATTCCTAAACTTATACATCATTGATTTATGAACTGGAGTGTACTTAAACAACTACAGAATATGCAACAGTACATAAAATATCACCATATCCTCATTTACTAATACTAAACCATAACCAACATAAATGATTGGTCTTTAGCTAATAGCTATGGCATTCCTTACAATACTACTGGCACCACAAGCTACTGACAAACTGTCACTGCCATCAGTTATCATATTTCCATCTAGATCACATTTACTGAAAGTTACATCCATTTACTTCAATAGAGGCATTAAAAGTTTCCATATTTGCTTGGCTTCAGACAAATTCCCATATTTCTGCTTTTACATGCCAAAAAAACAGGGCATTCCTTTATGACAACAATTTTTAACAATAACAGAAAACCAATGCACATCGAATCACATTTCTACAACATTAGGCCCTTGATATAAACTTACTAATGCGATACCAGCCTTCACTGTGTCAAAATAAAATCTCAATGGCAGGTTAAGCACAGGTATACAGCATAGCGTCTAGTCTGTACTATGTAATTACAATAAGTACAGGATGACTGGTTCATAAACTGGAATACCATTATTGAATAAGATGCATGCTGAATTCAAAATAACTTCTCAGAAAGCAGACTTCCCCTCTTTCAATGAATTATCCTGGCATCATCCAGGAAGAAATGAGGAAAACCATGATAGCTCCTGTGGCCAACACATAAACTAGGTACTTCAAAAATGAAAATTGGCCTGTTTATCACCTCAGCCAAACTGCTTGGTCAAAAAGTTCCAAATCTCAATATATGAAAAAAATATATAATGTATGTATGAGGAATGAAACAGCAAGCCTGCAAGGTATTCATAGGTATTCATTTAGTCAGTCCAGCATTGCTGTGGTCAACAGCATTTAAAATACGAGGAAGGTTAGCTCCAAGCATCAATAAGAATTGCATCACGAGATCCCTGAGACAACAAAGCATGCTGGCCCTTGATACGTGAGCCAAACAACAGTGAAGCTAATAGAATGGTAGAACATTTCGTAAAATCAGCACTGAATTGGACTTTGGTACACAAGTTCAGCAACTACACAGACACTACCAGTCAAGATAATCATTTTTTCACCTTTAGTACAAAATATGAGTATAAAAAATCTTAAACTAACAGTAATTTGTTTGTTTGTTTGTTTGTTTCCAGATGTGACCAAAGTGGGGGGTTAGGGGTGCAATAGCATTGAAGGCTACATCACTGAACAAATCCTCCGTAGCAGAAAATATATGTCATTTCTTTTCTGGTGTGGACATGATAAATGGATCCACAGACATGTCAAAGATGAATTTAATAACAATCATCCAAAAAGAATTTGTTACACATAGTGCAGTTAAAAAAATTCCAAGGAGTTTAGAAAAACAGGCTTTGTGACACACAAACATCTGGGTTGTCCTAGCACATCAGTATCATATGAAATTGTTCATAAAACATGTACTAGAACTGCAAAGCCAGAAAGGCACTGAACTGAACACAAGTACAAATTCGTCAATGCAGATCGCTAAATAACATTTAAAGAAACAGGCCGTTTTATTGGGAAACATGTCCACGTATTTAGATAGAATGCAGTTAGGCTGGGAAAAATACTGTACAATAAATATGAAAATAAAGTACTCTGCCTCTAGCTTCAGACTCGTCAAACATCATATAGATATTACCTGTTTGCGAAGAGCAGTAGCTACTGATGATTCACCAACACCACTGTTATACCACTTCATAATGACATCCTCCCCCAAAATGTCTTTTTCATACAACAAATGCAGCAACTTCATTAATCCATCATGCAGCATGTCTGTCGAGGCTGCCATATCCTGCAATTTGCCCAGTGCATTATGTTACTACAGCCAAATGTGCACAGAGTAAAAATCATTTTGTGAAAAACACAGACTCTTAAATAGATTTGTAAAGCCTTCCACCCTTACAACAAATGGGGTAGGTAGTTACAAGCTTACTGGTCAGGAGATATCCACTGCCCCCATCTTCAAGGTCATAATTCATTACACCACAAACCAAGTTTATAAAGTACACAATATACTTTATTTTATTCTTCTTAACAATAACTGTTCACACATTTCTCATACAACAAAATATGAGCATTCCTTGCATCCATTCTTACTACATCATTCTTCACACTTTTAACAAAAAACATTTTGTTCAACAATAAATCCATAAGACATACCTCAAGGGCTTGCAGGCAATCATGCTGGGCATCTGAGTTGCGCACATAATTTTGCAGAATAGGGAAGAAGTCTCGAAGCACCTTGTTGAATTCCGTTAAATACTTGGGTGTAGAGTCAACTGACCGAACCTGTATCGGAAGGCTCAGCAATGCTTTCATCACAAAATAGTTGACCTCACGAACACTCACATTGTATGCATATCGTGATGAGTTGATCTCCAGGATCAGGTTGTCAGGGTGAAGCTTGTCATCATAACCTCGTGTCAGTGAATCCACTACCTCACTGAAGAACACTGCACATGAATGACACAAAAATCTAAAATAATCAGGCACAATGTGTGATAAATGATTCCAGTCTAAATTTCATCTTACGATATTTAGTGACTATCGCATTCTGGGCATTCACAATAGTTTCTGTCAGCTCATGTTACACCACTGTTAGCAGGATCTATAGAAGTCTGATATTTTTACTTTGCACATGCACATGAGATTTGAGGTTCTCGTGAAAATGACTACAAACATTACCGTCTTCTGGAATGTGACAGCATGCAGTCTGTTAGATGTGTACCGAAGTGTAAAAGAAACCTGCAGTCATCATCACTGGGGGATGTCTACCTGATGACTGAAGCAGTAGGTTCCTCCGAAACATATTCCCCACTGTTATGTTGCAAGGGTCCAAACCTTCAATACTCCAGGTTAGTCCTAGTACATCAGACCCCGTGACACTATGGGACGGGAATCGGATACTCAAACTCGGAGTCCAGGGACCTGACCCAGTATGATGCCACCATCTCCTGTATAAATAAGTATTGTAGGAACTGGGAGAGATCAGTCCCTAAATTTACCAGTCGTATTAATCTCAGGGCATAAGGATTCAGTGACAGAAGACAGAGCAACCAAACAGAAATCAATTCCAAAAAAATAATATATTACAAAGTGTAATTATAACAGTAAATAAAGGGGGAGGAGGAGCAAGGTGCCTGCAGCTCTGGACTATCAATTTCCTAAACCAAAATCTCATCACTGACTGGAGCAACCACAAATCTTGGTGAACTCAAAAATAAACCATCCTACCTTGTCAGTGCAAGATGAAGGAGCAGACTATCAGCATGGTGACAGGCCTCATGGCTGTGAGGTCCATCCCAAACATGCACTTGGCAATACGTCTGCAAGCGCTCCCTGAGAGACTCCTGTCTTCTCCCTCTGTGCACGTCTCTGTCTCTCTGTCCGTCTGAACCCTCTGAACATCCGAGCATCTTTCAAGAATAAACCCCAACCTTATATACCGTATTTGTTTTTTATTTTGCTACCATACTTTGACATTTCAGAGTGTAGTTTCCAAATGAAGCAATATCTGTCCTTGTTGACAGTGCACCATACTGTTTGTTTGACCTCAGGCTAGGTGTGTGGCCTTCTACATCTGGTAATCAGCAAAAACCTTGCATTTCAGTTATATCACAACAAACAATGGCCACTTTGTAACATAGCGTGGAATTCCATAACAAGTGTAAACCTGCATCATGTCCCTAATATCAACTTAATTTTTCCAAAAGTAAATTCTAAAATCTTATACCCACAGTTCTCAAATTTCACTTCATTACACCCAGACTACATAGTGTCACATTCTAGAAGGAAGTTCCCTTCCCCACGTGGGGGCCTATTTTTTTTTTAATTGCAACAACATCAAAACTCTTTTCCTTGAGTTCTAAATCTCTCTCTCCCTCATCCCTCACCCAATCTCTCTTTTGCATGTGCATGCACACACAAATTATTAAGATGACAGCATGAAACATTGTGCTCATCCTGATATGTGCTGGTCAGGGAGTTATGACTGACCTCACCACAATCACTGGCAGTGTTGGCCAGAATCAATGTTCTTTGGGTCTAAATTCTAATCTGTTTGCTGCTACATCTATATTTATAACACAGTTTCCCTTAGGGTGCTGCATATAATCAGTACATGTCTAGCTACCCCATGATAAACTGAGTTATTGATTCTAGGATGCAAGTGAAGAGGAGAATAGAAATGTGACTTATGACCTAGCCTAAATAACTGCACACAACACTCAAGCCCTATGTAGTCTACATTTACATTGGTGCAAAGTGTGTGACAGGGCAAATATATCCACTCCATGCAGGATTTACTCGTATCAGACTACCCTTAAACATCCTCTCTGGTCTGCAAAAAGTCAACAGTCACTGACAGAATTTTGGTCCAACCCACAGTTTACTCAAAAACAAACTGATCCATTGACTGAGCAGTCTGGCCATATAGCTAACTCTAGTCATTCACCAACCCTTACCTACTAGACCAGCAAACTGTGTGCTGTAGCAAGAGGTGCATAAAGATGGGGTTCAGTACTGGCAAATACTGAATCATCACTCTAATGCTGGTAGGCACAGGCAGGAGCTATACTGTATGCTCGAATTATAGGGTGAATGAATGAATGAATGAATACATGATTGCCGAATGAAACCCATCCTCAAAATCCCACCTTCCTACACAAATTTAACACTGCTGCCGTGTCCTGATTACTTAACCTCTAGCTATTACATGAGTCTGGTATCACCACCCCAAGTTGTGCCAGGCTTTCTCACCAAGGCTTGTACTTACAACAGCACTCTCCATCCCTACACAACCCATATTTATTGAGAGTATCATTTGTCATTACTGCCATCAGATTCCAATCGACAACTCTCTCCATGTTGTCAAGTATTTGATTTTCTATCCAAAACTTTCTAAATTACAAATATTTCCATTGGCACATTTCTGTTTTGCTACAATTCTCCATTTTTGCGTCACAGCAATAAAGTATAAGTTTTCCTTTTTTGTGTCACAGCAATCAATTATGTGCAAACCATGAATAGTAATTCAAAGACTGGGATGGCACATTAAATACTGAATACAAAAAGTACTCACAATGTGTATCATCAGGAACAGGTGATGCATGGTCAGACACCCCACTACTGGCTGACAACTCTTCCTCACTCTCACTTCCACTGTCTTCTCCACTTCTCTCTAACCAAAGTCCATGCAAATAATGGGCTTGTCCCTCATCTTCAGAGTCAAATTCTGTTTGGTCCACAAGCAAACGGTATGCCTGCTCATCCAGTTTTTCTAATTTATAGACTAGAACAAAAGAAAATACAAAAAATTGTTGTTACTCATTAACAAAACAGAACAATCAGATAACCAACTACTGTTACCCGACCGTGCACTGAGACTCAAGAGATGTAGAAATGTTTAAACTTGTTGAATAACTGATCAATTTTCAGATTATTGAATGATACTGTTTCCAAACATACAGTAATCTTATGTTGACATTCGTGAACTTCAATGTTTGTGATTTCTATCTTTTATAATCATGTAATTTAATACCACTGTTTTGACCTTTACAGCTCGTTCCAATAAGCTGTAACAAGACAACACAGCTTGCAACTTGGCTTCATCCTTTCCCTTTCAGTACCATTTCAATCCTCCATACTCATATTTCATTCACCTAAAATCAACCCTATGTAATCTTATAAACATAGCATCAATAAATAAATCACATCTATATACAAGCTTGATAACTGAGTGAGGTCAAATTTCTGGCAGAAAAGGTTTTGTCTTCTCCAGAATATCACTGACTATTTAGCTCACCCAGTCTCCTGCCCAAGGTATCAGAACTCTCTTCCTGGGTGGTAAAATAGCTGGAATGTGATGCTGACCACTCACCTCCATCTACTGTCAATGTTAGGTAGGCATAGACATATGTCCACTCTCCCATTTGCCTTCATGATATGGTGCTAATTGAGCACAAGTGCAATATTACCTTTCTTCATGCAGATGTACATGATCTGTTTCTCTCTTTAGAAAACAGCAATTTATAAAACCTGGTTCTTCTTTGGTATGAAACAATGGAAGTCCAGTAGTAACCGTCAAAAAACAGCTTACCTTCATCCTGTTCTTGATTCTCCTTATTCTGCATAGGACTAGCAACAAGAATGCTTGCTTCTAGATTGCTGTCATTAGGCAATACCACACCCAGACCAAGAACACAGCCTTTACTGAGTGCCACACCTGTTCCCAATTTTGAACGATGCCCAACAACTGTACAGTTGATATGGCAGTTGTCCTAAAACACAACACAATACCTTTAATCTTCATCTTCTAGTCTCAAAAACAGACCAAATACAAATACTTGGTCTGACCTTCAAGTTTTACACGGATGTCTTTAACTGTCAATGTAACTCTTCCACTGTCTTGAAAAAGAAACAGTCATTTGATAAAAAATACAGTGACACAAACTTGTTGCCAAACTGAAGTCCAGTGCATTAAACACCTAACCAATATTGTGTGTACCAACACTAGATGACATATGAGTGTCACACTTTCTGACCTTATTATGTAAAAACATACTGTGATAAAGTGAGTATAAATATAGCAGAAACACAATGAGGTCTATATTGTACTTGTAATGAAGAGAACAAAATGAGCAGTACTTGTAATTTTGAAGAAGTTTCCATATAATGCAATGGCATCTTCTCATGATTAGTTGATTCAGAATACTGCTAGTTCCAGCTCAATGACTATGTACATGTTATTTATTTTTTTAACATAAAACATAGTTGTTACGTGTAATTTCTCTTACTCTATCTTTCTGCAAGACAGCAACACTGAACTTCATATGTTAAATCATCATTTGTGCCTAAGTACAATACCATAAAGGCACACAAGGTAAATAAAAGTGCACTACCCATGCACTGCCAATGTCACCTCTACATGAATATGGAATTGGATTGCAAGATCTGAGGTTCTCATGGCAGTGACTGAATATTAACATCTGGGATGTGGCATCATGTACTTTGGCAGATTAAGAACAATATTTTGTAAGAAACTGCAGCCTCCATCTCCAGGATAGAGAAACATGCTACACAGTTGATAATGGCTAATGACATACATTAGCCCCATTCTATGTCTCTCTGGTGCTATACCATTGGCCATATTTTCCCTCACAGATTATTCCCCTACCCTACAGATGAAAGCAAAAGGTTTCTCCACAACAGGCATCAAACTATAATGTGTCATGTCCAAGAAAATGTTAATCTTATCGTCTGCTTGAATCTGAGCTGTTTTCTTCCAGAAAAGGAACCCCATTTCCCAGAAAACAGGTCAGAGGGTTGGACCCACAAATGGCCTATACATGTCGAAAAAACACAAGTCTCATCCCCAACCAGTCACTTTACTGTTGAAAAATTCCAGCTCACACCACAGGTCACTATTATCATGAATATACAGGGGGGAGGTGTTTTTTTTTTTTTTTTGCCATTTGTCTACTCCTTTTGCTTTGTGTATGCCACTCCATTCTATAAAATGGAAAGAGAAAAGATAATGTCAAAGCATGGGGCACAAAATCTGAGTACAGCTTAGCATGTTCAAAATATTTTGCTACATAACCATACTTCCCTGAACATGATCCGTTTTCTAATTTATCATCAGAAATATGTGAAGTCACTGTACGAGCACACACAAAGTTCAACGTATTCTGTACAGGTATTTTCCTGAAAACTGAAGACTGTGACAAGAGATCATCTTATATTTGGATACACACAGTACAGTGAAATCTAAACTGACAGATGTTCAATGGTTGCATCAAGTACATTACATGTAATTACCAAAGGAATTTTATTTATATCTGTTAAATTTAAATTCTCATTAAATTCAACTTTGAAATAACAAAATATATTGCTAAATCAGTTCAGAGAATAACAAATATTTTTAAAAGCTGAAAAATCGGTTAGTCTTGATTATTTCTGCTCATGCCATTCCATTGTAACTGCATGATCATACAAAACAAAACATTGTCTTGGTAATCACACAGCGGTAAATACATGCTTGCATTAAATATTTCAAAAAGAATAACACCTGGAATAAGTTTGATCTTACATGTGCATTTGCTGCATGAACTAACAGAATTCTGTCCTGAAAGTTTAAGAACATTTACAGTCTGACTGCAACACCAGAAACCAGTCCATTTACCTTACCCCAATAGCAACATCATCCCATATATATGATTTGTATATGGTGACATTTTTGCCTATATGGCAGTTCTTGCCGATCACAGAATAACTAATGTCAGTGTTCTCCCCAACGTCAGTGTTCTCACCAATCACAATGTCTTCATTTAACATACAACCCCTGCAATGAACAGGAATAAATAATTATTTCATTACATTATTTAAAAATGCTCATTGGAAAAAGTCATTCCTATGCAAAAGCTGCCTTAACCTAAGCACTTTTTACAACCAATGTCTGGCTACAATACATACTTACTTTCCCAGCTTGACTGACTTCTGCTTATAAACATTATGCCGAAGAAACATGTAAGGTTCAATATCCCAGCTAAAAGGTGAGTCAGGAACAAATGGATACACCCAGCGATAGATAATATCATGACTGAAACAGAATTTTTATTGTATAATTCACATCATACAGATAAAGATCCGTATCACTGTCTCACAAAGGTCAGGAATGAAAGCCAACTGCACTAATGGAATTGGATTATAAGTTTAAAACTGACAAATGAGTGCTGAAGTTATGGCTCCATAATTACTTTATAATTGACTGAAAAGTGGGAGGTGGAGGTCATAATCAGCATAAGTCTTTCATTTTGTTTTTCACACATGCCAATTGATATCAACAATTTAACAAATCAGCAAACTAATTTAAACAGTCCTCTCCATTAGACATTATTTCTTAATACGATAAACTGCATGACATAAACAATGCATAATCCCATGGCAAACATACAAACTGTATTTGTTTAAAAAGTCATCCAAGGACAAAAAGTCATCATTAATTTTTCTTTTCTTTTCCAAGTGGGATGAGGCAGATGGAATACACAGAATGCAAAGGTGAAAGCCTGAAGGCAAGTGACCATGTGAGTTGGGTGCAGACAGGAAGACAATACTGAAATGAATCTTAAAGAAACAGTAAGCTAGGATGCAAATTCTGGTGACACGTTCTTGCAAATACAGCGATGAACTTCTGGGTTACATAGATGATCAAAAGTTTCTTCACTCCTTGCACAATTATTAGCTTCTCAATAAGGCCTCTGTTTCACAGTTAGCTTTCATTATTTTATTATTACCTAAACGACCTGTTGCCAGAACTTTGTACATTTCACATTTTCTTGTTTTAATCTCATCTTAATTATTTATAATTTATTTAACAGCAGGACTAGCAACTCAAACGGCACAGTATGAATGACAGCATGATTAATGGACAGACTTCCTGAACTGCAAAGCATGTGCAGGGATGCATGTGGTCATGGACCAACATGAGGCACCATCTCAACATTTACCTGGAAGGACTCAAAAAATCACATAAAACCTGCCAGAATAGCCAATCTCCAGGTTTGGATTTGAAACTGGAACCTATCAAATACAAAAGAGCAGCATTAGTAACTTGACTAGTACAATGAGTAGGATGACAGTTAAGTCCTGAATTATCAAATGGTAAGAGTGCATGTTATATGTCAACAGCAGAAATTCTGTACCAGACAGATTCTATATCAGTAGCATAGTGACTTCCAAGTTCTTAGGTTTTTACAGTGGTGTAGGTGAGGTCTCCTTTTTTCTGGGATATGGCACCACATCATATCCCTGCAGAATGGAAACCTCAACTAATAGCTTTATTACACTCAACATATTAAATATTTTCATACCTGACAGACTGATACATCTGCCAGTTAGAAACACGAGCAGCATACTGTGCTTCATCCAATTTGTACCAATAGATGGTACTGGCCAGAATTTCCTCATTCATCAACAATCCTCGAACAAAATCATCTCTTGTCTGAAAGTCAAAGTTGTCAGAAAACAGTGGTGGTACAGCAGGAGAACATATAGCCACGTACGTGTCCTGGAGATCATATCTCAGTTCTACATGAGATCGGTCAACATACGTTTCCTGCAGAGCAAAATGTATTCATTATTCTATAGCAAAATCTTATAACTTCTTTCACACAACCTGCAGCACATCAGCTCTCTATTATGAGTACCCACTGACCAAAGTACTATACTGACCTGAATACAAGATGATCCTGCACATAATACACTCCCCACCACCCCTTTCACAGTCTTCAATTTTCAAGAGAGCACATTCATAGAATGTGTTTAACTTTGTATGTCATTGCAAAATGACCCCAACTATAAAGATGATGATAAATTAGGAAAAATTCCTGTCTTATTTTCAGACAAATATGGTACATGGCATGACATATAAGAAGACAGTGTAATTGATTATCAGTATTCCAAGTGACACAGCGGAGTTATCTTTCACAATACATCTGACTGAAATGATGGATATTCTCTACTTTTCTCTCTCAATTATCACATTTTCCATTAAGATACACAACTATATAAAATTTCATCAAATAACACTTGTACTTCTCCATCGTGAACAACAGTACAAAAATAATACTTACTTCTACTAAAAACAGAGACTCTTGTCAAAATATTTTTAAGAAATTATAAATCCTCCCCTTACAATCTCAATACATTTCATTACTATTATTTGTGGTTCATGAAAGAGAACAATTCAAAAGAAACTCAACTATCCATAGTACAATCACCAGACAGAGCATGGATCTTCACTTACCTTCATCAAAATTGTCAGTATACCAAACAGGAACTTATAATATGGGTATAAAGGTGTTCAACAATCTTCCTTTACAAATAACAGAAATAGCACATGATGTTGAACACTTGCAGAGAGACTTTTAAAGTTCTCTTTATTTAAATTCGTATTACACTTTGGATGAATATTTTAACTATAATGATAATTAAGATCTTGGTTTAGTTGGTCAGTATATACTTGATTAATTTTAAGCATATTATTTTGTTCATACAATTTAACTATGGTTTAATGGTTCAAGATATCTGTATAACCTATGTCTAACTACTAATTAATTCTTGATGTATGTTAATGATATTGATATTTGTTTGTTAGGTATTAACTAATATTGTATCTGTCAATAGTACTGACAATGTATAATGAAGTATATAGCTAATATTGAAGTGCTGACAATTTCCACAACCAGTGGTGCCTGTAACCAAAAACGGATCCATGGAATATGAATAAATTGAACTGAACTGAATCGAACTGAACCGAACAACAGCCCCAGATCAGACCTAATTACAAGTTACAACCTGAAAAGAACCATGTCAACTCCAATGCAGCAGTTCAGCATGAACTTAACAAAATAAGACGCAACTCTTCAGCACAGAAGACCAGAACTCCGGTTCTGTACTGTAAAACTGGGATGTGACTAACACGCAAAGCTGCCAAGAACTGACAAATATAGCTGTGTGTTGCAGTAGTGTAGCTGAGAATTACTGTCTTCTGCAGTGTGTCACAAGGTAAATAGCCCTGTGTTTCAAGGCAATGTAATGTCCTCATCTTCAAGTCTTCAATGTCTAAGGAGATCAACAGTTATTTTATGGTCACTTCCCACATTCAAATGGCTAAGAAAATTTAAGTAAGTCTCAAAGGGATTTTCTCTTTTTTAGTCTACCTAAACCAGCCACAAGTTCAAATCAGCCTCCTTGTGCAGGGGTAAAGCAGATCGGAGTACAAAGCTGACCACTCACCTTCATGTAGTCCTCAGCTTAAGAATGCAAAAGATACGCTTAAATTCCCCCCACACATATTTAAGTGTGCCATGATTAAACTTTAGTATTAGGCAATAATTACATTGCAAGTATGTTTTAAAGTGTCCTAAATACTTATACTGACAGTACCAATGGTATGTTTATCTTCTTAGTTCCAGTTTTCATCTTGTGATGGACCAACACCCTGCCTGTAGATGCATCCACTGCCAGAACCGCTTCATCCTCAACAGAACGTGAAAAATGTCCAGGTCCAGCCTCCTTGTATACCATTGTCATCACTGCGCCCTTGTCCTGTTTCTGCAGCTTCCTACACAATGAAAGGCTAAGCTAAAACAGTTTGTCCCAAACATCCACTTTGATTTTCTGCTCATATTTCAGTTGTAGGAAAAGTTTGAAGATCACTCAAAGCATATATGTTTTACCATTATGTGCATAATTCAGTTATCCTAAAGAATACAGGGTTATTTTATATATTTACTAGATATTTTTAGTTAAGAGTGACAAATAAAAAGAGAAAATGAACACCTTCAGTGGTTAGTTTACATACGCAGAATGACCAGTAAAACCATTAACTAGCTGTTTCAAACCAGCTAAAGTGTAAAACAGCCATCTCTGTACTGATAATTCCATGTCTTAAGTGAGTCATGCAGTGAATAAAACTAGTTATATACTAAGTGAAATACTTGTACATTCCTGGAAATAAAAACAACAAACAGGTTAATAAATAATGCTGAATTCACACAAACACACTGTAAAATGAAACACATGATGTATTTCAACAGAAACTTAAAATTATTACTTTAAACCAGGAAATCAATAAACGAGTTTAATAACAAAATTGTCATTTGTTGCAACACTGCTTGCTCATGTGGCATTTGGAGTTACACACAAGAACATTCTTTTTTCTTTACAAAGATACACTTTTCTGACATGCAGTTACCATTACACCAACATCTCCGAAATCACTGATCAGTTTCTGTCTGGAAAGGATGCATAATTCATCCTGAGGAAATTTGTCAACAATAACGAGTTGTCAAAATGTTAACTTCATCTTTTCAGGGTTCCTAAGATCACACTCTCCGGAGAACTCACTTTGGAAGAGGCTACAGAACTGTCATGAGAGAGAGACTTTTGTCAGAATGATGATGATGATGATGATGATGACGACAATGACTGTGGCGATGACAATGATCGAGGCTCTCTTTTGCCTCCTGCCTTTCTTTTTCCACATTTGTTTATTCATACACAAAGAACACATCTTAACTCATCATCTAACCAGTGCTGGTCATACTTTCAGCACACAACAATATATGTGCATTCCACTACACAGACACAGCCAATAAATGAAGGAGGACTGTCAAGGGCACAAGCCATTTACATCTACATTACATTTGTTTAATCTGTCCATCTCCAAAGCATTTTTTATATTCACTATATGCATCCATTGCCTCCAAATCATTGTTAAGCTCTCTTTATCAGTCATACCATTTAGCACATCTTTAGGCAAGGAAGTTACTGAAATATCAATTTTTGGTGCACTTCCAAGTGCTGAATCATGATGACTATCTTGATGCCTGAGTGTCAGGTGCAGTTTCTCAGAAACTCAATACATTTCATGCCAATAAGTCAGTTGCTAGTATTGCTGTCCTACATCCATGCTGTTATCATAGTCTCAATGTCCTGGTGCCTATTCAACACTTCCCTAGTTTTGGCTATTTGTGGGCTCATCATACACAAATCCTGGACACACAGCCTTTAAATCATCTACAACTTTATTGCAGAACTCTCTACCAGTGCAGGACTGCAGAATACAAGATGCCCCAAAGAGCATGAGAATATCCAGGAGTTAAGATGCAAGTTCTTCTGCTCTTTTAGACTCAAGGAGTCTCACTACATCATAGACTTTCCATTAATTTATGGAATAACTAAGTACTTCATGAAGTAACAGAAACAGTAACATAGTGGTTGACTCATTTCACACACTAACGAGCAGAACTGCAGAAACATTAAAACATTCTATGCATCCTTTTGGTTGGTTCCTTACTCTATAAACAGGCATGGCTAGGTATTTTAGCACCTGGGGTGAGTAATCACATCCACCACCCATAACAGAAATTACCACAATTATTTATTGAATTTCCTTTTATTTGGCTCAATAATTTAAAATTTGTTTAGCACTGATAATGCAATGTTTTTCATATACAACATTCATTTTGCCATCCACCTTCAACTTTTCCACACTGGGCAGCTCCAACATCTGCCCACTCCCCCATCCCCCCAGTGCCCAGTTCCATGGAATAACTAGTTCAAGTGTCAAATGGTCCATCATTATAAACTACATAAATTATAAATTTCAGTTAATTTATGAAATAACTATGCATTTCAAGAAACAGGGAATTTAAAACTTTAACAGCAACACATGTAACAATTGACTATACATTAATTACCAACTTGATGCACTGATTATTTATTCATAAAATACTATTCTCCTCTACATGTTTCGAGCATCAAGTGCTCATCTTCAGG
>JGI20166J26741_10266671_pt1 | contig 16616 bp, 14 predicted proteins | sample TergutCu122P5_FD_26741 | JGI IMG/M metagenome (IMG submission 26741)
CTTGGTTGACGACTGTTCTTCCGGCAACTCCGGGGTGATGGCCCCATCCTCGCCTTGCGAGCGCCTAACCATGTTACCGCATGGGGCGGAGGTTAGCGATTAGGCGACGTCCATTACCGGACGTCCGGCCGTCTGGCCCACCAGGTCGATGAAGTACTCCGGCGGCGTGCCCGGATGCGTGAAGCAGTCCTGCAACCACAGGTTGTGCGTCTTGCCGTCGGCGTCGACCAGCATGTGAACGCCGGCTGTCGCCCCCTTCTGCACTCTTTGCCGCCGCAGCGACGGGATCTGGGCAACGCGTCCGCGCCGCATTTCTTGCAGCGGTCATCCTTGAGCTTGCTTCCGCAGACCTGGCAGTGATCCCTCATCACAGTCTCCCTACTTGCGAAATTGAAGTGGCTATCCGGTGGCGTTACCGGACTACAGCACAAAGGCTACTAAGTCATTGATCCTGCCGAACACAGGCCCTCTGTCGTCATCTGTCGCAGACTGGTGAGGCCGCCCGACTGATCAGGGTGACGAGTTAGCTCCACAGGCACGAAATCGGGGCTGCAACAATCCTGTCAGACAACTGGAAGGCCATAGGGCCGGTGTGCAGCACCACCCCGCCGAGGAAGTCGGTGCCGATCTGATCACGTAGCCACACAAGGTGACGCGCGTCGTCCAGAGCCGGCGCTGCAGTGGCTTTCACCTCAATCCCGACTATGCGGCGGCGGGGGAATTGCAAGATCATGTCGATCTCATGGCGTCCCCCTTTGTCACGAAGATGAAGAAGACTAGGTGATGGGACCTGAATAGCTAGTTCGGGACGCAGTTGGGCGGCGACGAACGTATCGATGACGGCACCCAGTATTACCGGGTCGTGAGCCGCTTCATCGACATCGACGCCGAGAAAATGCATCAGCAAGGCTGTATCCAACACATAGCGCTTCGGCAATGCGGCCAGTCGGTCGAGTCGATCTGTGCGCCATGCCGGAACCCTTTCGCTGAAGAAAACCGTCTCCAGCAGGTCTTCATACACTGCCGCAGTGTTCTTAGTAATACCAACCGCATCGCGCAGAGTTGCCTGTTCAACTATGCGAGACGAGTTAATAGCCACAGCTTCGATGAACGATGCGAACTTGCCTGGGTTCGGATCGCTGCCCGCCATTTTGATGTCGTTGGTCCGTAGCTCAGCGAGGTAGGAGTCCAGCCATCGACCTCTGGCGTCCTTCTTGCGACGATGTGCCACTATATCCGGGAAGCCACCCGTCTGGGCGATCTCGAGGTAGTCGAACAATGTCAAGGAGGATCTTGGTGTGTCCAGTAGCGGCCGGACGCCGTTGCGGACGCGTTCGGCAAACAGCGGGCCGCCGAAGCGATTAATCTCACGCTGCGTCAACCCGTACATGGCCTGTCGGACGACTCGTCCGGTTGCCGGCCAGGTGTATTCCTTGCCGACCTTGACGCTACCCGTCAACAAGAATTGACCCGGTTCCGGATCATCATCGACTGATCGCTTGACGGCATTCAGCGTACCTGGAACTTGCTGCCATTCGTCCAGCAACGCCGGTCTCAGCAGGCGCGCGAGCGCGGCATCAGGGTCGGCCTTGAAAGCAGCCGCTTCGGCCTCCCGATCAAGACGGCTGACGCTCGACGCCAGACGAGCGGCAGAAGTAGTCTTTCCGCATGCCCTCGGCCCGACCAGACTGACAGCGGGCAGTGTCTGGAGGATGCGTGGCAGAACGGAGTCAACAAGCCTCGGGATGTAGGGAGCACTCACTCGATCTAGTATACCTTGTCAGCAGCGGATATTGACCGTCTAGACCAGACTTTGTTGCCCCTCTAGACCACAGATTATTGACCCGCTGGACCAACGAGTACGACTTAGCTCGGCAGCGGCGGCCTGGCGCCCAACCAACCGACGGCGGCGGCCGCCGCCACGGCGGCTTGGTCGCAGGCAGCGGACAGGGTTTCGCCCAGCGCCAGCCGCGCCGCCACCACCCCGCAATACGTGTCGCCGGCGCCCGTCGTGTCGACCACCTGGTCGGCCTTGGCCGCTTCCAACGTCAGCGGTGCACCGCCCACGTACGCCACCTGACTGCCGCGCGCACCGAGCGTCACGATTACCGAGTGGGCGCCCGTCGCTTCCAGCAACGATTGGGCCAGGACGGGCTCCGGCACGGACGCGTCGGCCCCCACCTGTGTCAGAAGATCGCGGGCCTCCGTCGCGTTGACGACCACCGGGTCGCACAGCCGCAGCGTATCCGCCGACGGCAGCACCACGGGGCCACAGCTCAGGACGAATCGCGCGCCGATGCGGCTAGCCAGTTCGGCCGACGCGTCGGAGACGGCCGCGCCCACCTCGGACTGCGCCAGCACAACAGTCGGCGGTGCGGCCAACAGGGCGTCCGCCTGGGACGCCAGGAACGCGGGCGTCACACAGTCGTTGGCGCCGGGCGTCACGATGATCGAGTTCTCGCCGTCCGGCCTCACCCAGATCAGCGCCAGAGACGTGTGAACGTCCTGGTGCCGGGCTATGCCGCCGCAGTCGACGCCGTGCGCCGTCAGGTTGTTCACCTGCATGTCGCCCTCGGCGTCCGCCCCGAGAGCGCCGACCATGCGCACCGACGCCCCGGCGCGCGCAGCCGCCACCGCCTGGTTGCCGCCCTTGCCGCCGTTCGTGCGCGTCAGCGTGCGCGCCAGCACCGTCTCGCCCGGGCCGGGGGCGACGTCCACGCCCGCCACGATGTCATGGTTCAACGAACCGACGACCAGCACATCCGTGCCCATGATGAACCTCCTTTGGCTCACGTGAACCGTAGTTTGTATGAACAAGTTTGCCACTGAAATGGCACGTTGGGTCTCTCCCGGGCAACCCGGAAGAGACCCAACGATCTCGAGCTATCGACTACTACTTGATGAATTGATCGACGTTGGTGGAGTCGATCGTGATGGTTGCAACCGGGATGTTCGCATCAACCTTGCCACCTTGCAGATAGGTGACGATGTTCTTGATGCTCTGCTCGCCCATCAGGGCTGGTTGCTGAGCCACGGTGAAGGTCATCGTGCCGGCCTTGACGGCGTTGACTGCGTCCGCCCCACCGTCGATGCCGTTGACCTTGATCTTGCCCGTCAAACCGGCGGCGTTGATTGCCTCGATCGCGCCGAGCGCCATCTCGTCATTCATGCAGAGGAACGCACTGAGGTCGGGGTTGGCCTGGATGATGTTCTGGGCCACCGTCATGCCTTGCGTGCGGTCGAAGTTAGCCGTCTGGCTGGCGACGATCTTGATGTCTGGATAATTGGCTTCCATGTTCTTGAACCCGGTGCCACGGTCAATGGCCGAAGACGCGCCCGGGATTCCCTCCAGGATTGCCACGTTACCCTTTCCGCCGAGAGCCTCGAACAGTGCCTTGGCTGCCGTCTCTCCGGCCGCCACATTGTCGGTGCCCATGTACGACACGATCGTGCCGCCGTTGGACGTCCGGTCAACGGTGAAGACGGGGATGCCGGCTTTGTTCAGAGCCTCGACGGACGGCACGATCGCATCACCGTCGGTCGGGTTCAACAGGACGGCATCCATCTTCTGGCTGATGAAGTTCAAGACGTCGTCCGCCTGCTTGGACGCGTCGTTGCCGGCATCAGCCGACGTGACTTGCGCGCCTGTATCTTTCATGGCTTTCGTGACGCCCTCTTGCATGGCGACGAAATATGGATTGGCCATCGTCGAGACCGAGAAACCGATCTTGAACGTTCCGCCGCCGGCGGCCGAGCTGCTGCTGGCCGGAGCCGCTGGTTCCGATGACGTCGTGGCTGTGCCGGCTGGTGTTCCGCTGCCGCAGGCCGCCAGCGCCAGCGACATCAGTGCGATTGCACCAATTGCTAGTGGGTGGTGTTTCTTCATGAGGTTGATTTCCTCTCTTTGGTTGGTCATCCAGAACTGTGGGTTTCCAGCCCCAATCCTGGATGTCGGTCACCTTTTGTGACCACACTGATGATTTGGTGATGATTCAAGCTTTTCGAACACCTTGCCTCCGTCGAAGGTTCTCGGTCAGCACTGCCAGGGCGATGACGACGCCGATGACCACCTGCTGCCAGAAGGACGAGACGTTCAACAGCGTCAGTCCGTTGCGCAGCACGCCGATGATGGCGACGCCGACGATCGTGCCGAGCAGCGAGCCGTATCCGCCGGCCAGACTGGCACCGCCGATCACCACCGCCGCGATGACGTCCAACTCCATGCCCGTGCCGGCCTGGGGGGATGCCGAATTCAGCCGCGATGTCGTCAGGATTCCGGCGATGCCGGCCAACAACCCGGCGGCCATGTAGACGGACATGGTCAGCCGCTTGACAGGCAGACCAGAAAGGCGGGCCACCTCGTAGTTGGCGCCCATCGCGAACAGCGAGCGTCCGGCTGGCACCCAGCGGAAGAACATGATCCCCAAGGCATACAACACGATGATGATGACGATCGGCGAGGGGATGTAGTGGAAGAAGTAGAAAGACGCCAGGTTGCGGAAACCCTGCGGATAGCCCGAGATGGGCTTGCCGCCCTCGATCACCATCGTGAGGCCTCGTGCAACGGACATCATGGCCAATGTCGCAATGAAGGGTGGCAGACGCCCCGCCACCACCATCGTGCCGTTGATCGTTCCAGCCGCCAAGCCGGCCAGCAGCGCGACGATGCACGCCAGCCAGATCGGCATCCCCCCGACTACGAAGCACCAGCCGACGACGGCCCCGGCCAGCCCCAGCACTGAACCGACCGACAGATCGATGCCGCCCAAAATGATGACCATCGTTCCGCCACAGGCGCAAACAGCCAGCACGGCCACCTGCTGGCCGATATTGAAGAAGTTGGTCAGCGTCAGGAATGAGCTCGAGAGTATCGACAGCGCGATGATGAGAACTGCCAGTGCGACGAGAGGCCCGAAGAACGTCGGTAGGTGAAGTGTCCGTCTCGCCGTTCTTGTGGTGGCCTCCGAAATCGGCGCCACCACCTCGGGTAGAGCGTCTTCAACAGTTTCCTTGGATACGTCAGGTATTTCGGCCATGTTAATCCTCCTGTATTCGATACGTCATGAAACAGCCAGCGCCATCACTGACTCGCTTGTGGCTTCGGAACGGTCGAGTATCCCGGTTAGACGACCGTTACTGATAACCGCGATTCGATGCGAGATGCCCAACACTTCGGGTAGGTCGCTGGACACCGCCACGATGCCGACGCCCCGCGCAGCCAGATCATGCATGATCCGATAAATCGCTTGGCGCGCACCGACATCGATGCCGCGGGTCGGTTCGTCGAAGATGACCATCTTGGGTGACAGCGTCAGCCACTTGGCGATCACACCCTTCTGCTGATTTCCTCCGGACAGGGTTTCCGCCAGTTGATCCAGCCCGCCCTTGAGGGAGACTGCGTCGATGGCTTCGACCACGTCGCGCCGCAACGCCCAGTTGTTCACCAACCCCTTCAGCGTGCCACGTTTCGGCAACCCCACGTTGTCCTCGACCGTCAGACGCTGGGCCAATCCGGACGTCTTCCGATCTTCCGGGATGAGAACCAAACCAGCCTGGACGGCGTCCCCCGGGCTTCTTGCGTGTAGGGGGCGCCCTTCCAGGTTGACAGTACCGGCCGTGGCCACTCTGGCTCCGCAGATCGTCTCGACTAGCTCGCTGCGACCGGCGCCCACCAACCCGGCGATGCCCAGAATTTCGCCGGCGTGAACATCGAAGCTCACGTCCTCGAACTCACCCGGCCTGGTCAGGCCTCTGACGCTGAGCACCACCTCGTCGGTCGGCACATCCAGTGGCGGGTAGATATCGTCGACAGGCCGCCCGACCATTGCCCGGATGATTTCAGTGATCGGGACGTCTGGCTCGTCCCAATTAGCGACCACGGCGCCATCGCGCATCACCACGATTCGGTCGGCAATGCGGCTGATCTCGCTGAGACGATGGGTGATCCACACGATGCCCACGCCATCGGCTTTCAGCGACTCCGTGATACCGAACAGCACCTCGGTCTCCTCGTCGCCGAGCGACGCGGTGGGTTCATCGAACACCAGGATGCGTGGCTTCTGCGACAAGGCCTTGGCGATCTCCACCTGTTGCTGGATCGCGACGGAACACCCGCCGGTGATAGTTCTGGGATCGAGGCTGATGCCCACACGCTCGAGGTAGATCTGGGCCGTGTCCAGCAACTCCTTGTGAGCCAGAAGTCCGTGATGCACGGGGAATCGCCCCAGCATCACGTTCTCGGCCAGCGACAGGTTCGGCAACAGCGACAGCTCCTGATGGATCAATGCGATGCCCAACTGGGCGGCGTCGCGCGGCCCGGCGGGCCGGTAGGGTTTGCCGTTCAGCGTCATTGTGCCGGCGTCGGGCAGGTAAACCCCTGACAGCACCTTCATCAGCGTCGACTTGCCGGCGCCGTTTTCGCCGACCAACGTCAGCACCTCGGAGTAGCGCACCGTCAACGAGACCGTGTCGAGTGCCTTCACCCCAGGGAAATCCTTGGTGATGTTCGTCATCACCAAACCGACGTCACCCATCATGCGCCTCCGGTTTCATCGACAAGTTGCAATCACAGAGCACGGACGACATCCTCGCGTTCGCGCCACGTCGTGACCGTGGTGTGCACCAGTTTGTCGAGCGCGGCCGGGTCGGGGTATCCGTTCATGGCCGGATAAGGCGCCCCGCCGGGGCCCAGAGGTTCCGGGGTGACGAAGCGTCCGGGGCTGTTGTGCCCGATCAGGTACAGCGCCATGATCATGGTGTCGACGTCCATCGAACCCTCGCCAAGCGCGCACCGGTTCGAATCCGCGAGATGCAGGTTGACCAGTTGGTCGCCGGCCTCGAGAATGGCGCTGGGAATATGGGGTTCTTCGGATTGCATGTGGTAGACGTCGCCATTGATGCGGTCGACCCATTCGCGGTCGACGGCGGCGATGTAGCGCTTCGCGTCCGCCACCGTGCGCACCAGCGACACCTCGGCGCTGCGGATGGGTTCGATCGCCGCCCGCACTTTGGCCTTCGCGAAGGCGGGCGCGACGATCTGCAGCGTTTCAACCGACCGGTCGAATTCTGCTGAATCATAAGGATCCGGACGTCCCACCGAACCGGGGACGACGAGCAGGTAGTGACCGCCCAGTTCAGCCGTGAAGTCCAATTCGCGCTGGATGTAGTAGATCGCTTCCTGACGTTCGATGCCCCGGTTGGAGGACAGGTCGTTGTCGTCGGAGAACATGCCGCAGACGCCCGACAACTCCAGGCCGTACTGCTTCAGCAGCGCGGCCGTCGGGCCCGTCTTGTAGCCGAGATCCGGGCCGTAATGATTGCCGTGCAGTTCGACGTACTTCAGCCCCTCTCCGGCCAGGCGCTCCAGTGAACGCGACAGCTCCTCGCGGCCGAAACCCCAGTTGCTCCACGACATCGCCAGTCGGGCCTCGAAACGTTTCGGATCCTTTCGCTTGGCGTCGATAAAGCGGTCCTTGATCGCCGCGCTCTTCTGCTCGTAATTCTGCAGGGTCATGTCAGTGCCCCTTCGTGTGTGACGGATGGTTATCTGCGAAATGCTTCAGCATGACAAGCGGCTCGACGGCGCTCTGGTTGACGATGCGCACACCGGCCTCGGCGGCGGCGATCGAGACGTAGTACTCGTCCGCGGAACGGCCGCCGAAACGGATGAGCGTCGGCGTCTCCAGCGCATAGCGCCCGATCGTGCCGTGGCCCTGCGTGGCGATCAGGCCGTACGGAGCCGGATCCTTGAGCGTGACCTCCGCCCCGGGGTCGACGGTCAGCTCGGTGGCGGCGATGTATTCGTTGCCGTACACGACGAGCAGTTCGCAATAGCCGTCCCCCTGCCGGTACGTCTGGGGCCGGCGGAAGTAGTGCTCGCGGTACGCGGGATCCGTGTTCTTGTCCCAGTCCAGCAGGCTCATCACGAAGTCGATGTCGGTGTGGTCCGGCGGGCAACTCTCGACCAAGAAGTTGCGGTCGTAAACCTCCTCGGCAGTCACGTTCTCGAACACCGAATTGACATCCGAGTTCCACTGCGGCTCGTACGTCAACACCGATCCTGGCGCGTGGAGGACGCCCGGCGGCGTGTACCAGCCGGTGCCCAATTCGAGACGGAACGCCCGCGACAGGTCCGTAATGCGGTTGTCGGCGCTTTCGTACATGGCCAGCCGCTCGCGGACCTCCTCCTTGGTGACGGTGGGGTCGAACCCGTAGTAGGTGTAGGGCGCGGAGCCCAGGTAGTTGTTGAGCTGGGGGACGAAGTAGTAGGCCTCGGGCTTGCCCGACAGGTTGATCAGCCTGGCCTTGTCGAAGTCCAGATGCAGGTGGAAGAACAGCGGAGTCGCGTAGTCGAAGAACTTCGAGTAAGTGGGCCAGCCGCCGTGCCTGCTCCAGAGATCGTCGCCGACCAGGTCGGCTCCCATCGTCTTTACGGCGTCCGCCAGTGTGAAATCGTCGCCCCCCGCCTCGGCGGCGTCGATGATCGACAATCCTTCGAGCTCGCCGGTCAACGGCCCGTTCATGGCGCGAAACGTGGAATCAAGCCACCGCTCCTTCATCGAACCTCGGTTCATGCCGAGCGCGTAGTAGTCGTCCGGGTGCAGTTTGAGCCGGTGTCCGGCATCGCCGAACCGTCTGGGCACGAAGATCGGCCGCAATCGGAAGATGCCTTGCCCGTAGTCGAATACCGGTTTGATACCGTCCATGTGAACTCACTCCTTCGTATCGATCTGTATCGATCCGCGTGCAACGCGGGACGCCACGCCAAGGAACCGGGAACTACCTGCGATGGCCGGTGAAGACAACGTCCGGGCGAACCCAGTAGACCCCTGACTGTTGGCAAACATTCCCACCCCTTTGTCCTTGACGGTCGTCACCATGGCGACCACGTCCCTGTTGACGGTAAACGTTTACCAACAAGACGTCACATTACTCTACTCCTTGATCGACGTGCAAGTGGTGCCGGGGATTGTTACCAAATCGTTAGCGAACGGATGTTGACACACTGGATGCCCGCGGCACCAGAACCGCGTCGAGCAGGATTTCCTGGGGGGCTCGGTCGCCTCCGGATGGCTTTGCCGCCAGTCGGAGTGCGGTTTCGGCGATTAGATCCAGTGGTTGCCGCACGCTGGTCAGGGCGGGGTGGCTCGCCTCGGCGATGATGCTGTCATCGAAACCGGTCACGGCTATCTCACCCGGGACGCTGCGCCCAGCCTCCATCAACTGTTGAAGAACACCAAGTGCGATAAGGTCGTCGCCGCAGACCACCCCGTCCGTCTCCGGCCAACGACTCAAGATCTCTGCGCCGGCCCGACGACCCCACTCGACGGAGAAATCACCGGACAGCACGCGAGGTTCGGCGACGGGGTTCATCTGCCTGATGATTTCGACGAAGGCTTCCTGGCGCTGCCACGAGGTTGAAACAGACGGGGCCGACCCGACGAAAACCAGGTTTTGCCGGCCAGATTCCATCAGGTGTTGCACCACCAGTCGCACGGCTGCACGCTGGTCAACGGTCACGACATCCACGGTTGGCAAGGCTGAACGGTCGATCTGCACCACGTTGACGACACGACTGGCGCGTCTGACGATCTCCTGGCTGAGGAACCGATGGCACGGCGATATCAATAGCGCGTCGATCTTCCGCCAGACCAGAGCCTGGACGCACTGCCGCTCCAGTCCGGGGTCTTCATGGGCGTCCGCGATCAACAGGCCCAGGCCGGCCGTTCGCGCTGCGGCATCGACTGCCCGGACCAGCATGGGGAAGAAGGGGTTGGCGATGTTGCCGACCACCAACCCGATGGTGCCAGTTTGCTGGACCCGCAACGACCTGCCCGTCGGGTTGACGTGATAGTTCAGCGAGGCCGCCGCAGATTCGACCCGCTTCCGGACCTCAGGCGTCACCGGCCTGGACCCGGACAGGACGCGCGAAACGGAAGCCGTCGACACTTGTGCCAAGCGCGCCACGTCGTGGATGGTCGGCTGTTCTGGTGGCATTACCTGCTCTATCGAAATCAATTCACCGGATCATCCTGTGAGGCACCAGAACCCGTTGTGGTGCATCGACCGATGAAGCCCTTTCATACTAGTAGGGGACTTGACAAGGCACAAGCGACGCCCTAGGCTGCATGGCAACCGATTACCGACCTGACGCGGAGTCGCGTGCCAGGGGCTGCAATAGGAGTCATCATGCTGCTCTCCACCTTGATCCATCCGGAAATCAACGCCGTCCTGGCCGGCGCCGGTCACAGTTCACTGTGCCTGATCGCCGACGCCAATTATCCGGCAACCACCATGGTCCGCCCCGGGACGCCGTGCGTCCATCTCGGTTTGCGACCAGGCCTTCCCACGATCGATGACGTGCTCGCCACGCTGTTGACGGCGGCGCCCGTCGAGATGGCCACGTTCATGGACCAGGACGACGGCCAACCCCCGGCCATGCTGCAGGACTATCTGCGTCTGCTGGGAACGGTCCCCACCCAGCGTTTGGAGCGCCAGGCTTTCTACCGGCAGGTGTGCGGCTCCGACTTGGCCTTGGTCGTGGTCAGCGGCGACGTGCGCCCGTATGCCAACATTCTCCTGACCATCGGCACCAATCACTGACGTAGGCTAGGAGCTACCACACACCCGTCGAAGGAGACAATGTGCTCAAGTCAATAGACCCCCTGCTCACACCCGCCCTACTGGGCGCCCTCGCCGAGATGGGACACGCCGACCGGCTTGCCCTGGTAGATCGCAACTACCCCGCTTACTCGACCGGCCAGCTCGTCATCGACCTGCCCCGGACGACGCTCGTCCAAGTGCTCAAGGCGATCTTGCAGGTGTTCCCCATCGACGCATTCCCGGGCAGCCCGGTCGTCTACATGCTGACCGACGACGGCGGCGACGGCGCGGGCCTGCCCGCCTGCCGCGAGGTCTGGGATGCCGCCGAGGGCCGTACCGTCGAGACGAAGGGCATTCCGCGGCACGGCGACGACGGCTTCTATGCCCAAGCACACGACGCGTACATCGTCGTCCAGACGGGCGAGACCGTCCCGTACTCCTGCTACCTCATCCCGAAGGGCGTGCTGTAGCCGAATATCGTGACCTACCCGGTCTTCGTATCCGAGATCGTGCCGTAACTGCTCCAGCTCAGGTTGACGTTCGGCGAGTTGGTGGGCAGGATCGCAACCTTCGATATGTCCCTGGCCGGGAACGTGATCTCACCGTCGTAGATCGTGGAGATCTCTCCGTATGGGAACGTGGCAACCTTCTGCCAACCGCCCGACGGCCCCCACGTGTAAATCGCGTAATCCTGGTTCGCCAGGTACTTCCCGTACGAATCGGGCGTGACGGACAGGACTGAATAGAACAGCGTGAAGCCCGTGCACTTCGGCACCGTCGTGTTGGCGATCCACGGGGTGGCGGTGTACGGCGTGTTGCCGATGTCCTCCGAGGTGTCCCCGCGCTCCCAGGTATACGGAACATTCACCGTGATGGGCACCGGCTTCGTGATCGAACCGGCCGTGACGGTGAGGGTCGCCGACCCTGCCTTGACGGCGGTCACGAGGCCCGTATTGTCCACGGAGGCAACGCTCGTGTCGTCTACCGCATAGGCTATCGAATCTGTCGAATCGTCCGGCACGATGGCCGCCGTGACCTGCTGGGTGGCGCCCTCGTCCAAGACGATGCTGTCCGGCAAACCCGTGATGTCCGTCGCCGGTTGCAGGATGGTGACGTTTGTCGTCGTCGTGATCGCCTTGTTCGCCGTCGTGCCCGTGATCACCGCGGTACCGGGCTTCAACGCCTTGATGGTGAGCTTGGCCCCGTCCTGCGTCAGGCTGAGACGGCCCGCGTCTGATGACGTGTACGTGTACGAATCCTTCAGCGGATTGGCCGGTGTGATGGTGACGGTGCCGGTCATCGAGTCGCCGACGTTCATCTTCAGGCTTGAACTGCCGCCACCATCGAAGCTGACCGTCATCGACTGGATGCTCCAGTTGCTGTAGGCCCACCATCCGCCGATGCCGCCGGCTAGAAGCAAAGCAAGCGCCACGATCAAGGCGATGATGCCGCCCTTGCCCTTCTTCTTGGGCGCAGCTTGAGCCATTGGGGTTGCCATTTGGCCACCCGGGTAATAACCAGCGGGTGCGGGCTGGCCGGGATACGGCGGCGCCACCGGCGCCGACACGCCCATGGCCGGCGCGGCCGGAGCGGACGCGACGGCGGGTGAACCCCAACTTGGGGCCGGCGCTGCCGGGGCCGGTGCTGCCGGTGCCGGTGCGACGGGTATCACCGGCGAGGACGGGGGCGCACCCCAACTCGGGGCTGGTGCCGCCGGGGCCGGGGCACTCGGAGGCGCACCCCAACTCGGGGCCGGCGCCGCCGGTGCCGGCACGCTCGGGGCCACGACGCTCGGTGCCGCAACCTCGACGCGCGTGGCCGCCACAGGCACCGTAGGCTCAGGCACAGGCGCGGGCGCCGCGGGCGCCTCGGGCGCCGGCGTCGGGGCAGGCTCCCACGGCAGGCGCCTTGGCGCGGCGTCCGGCGCGGCCGGCGTCAAGCTCGGCGAAGACACTGAGACGTCCGGCGCGGCACTCGGCGCGCGCGAGCCGATCACTTGCCGCACGGAATCGTCGCCCACTCGGCCCAACCAGCTCAAGAGTGCCGGGTTGGCGTTCGGATGGGCGGCGATGCGCTGCCACAGCGATGGTTGCGCGGCAGCCACAGCCTGCAGTTCTGCACTCGTCGCCTGGGCATTGTCCACCACCGCGCTCGCGGAACTGAGGTCGAAGTACTCGTTCATGTGTCACCTACTCTGGAGTAATGAGGTCGGCTTGAATGGGCAACCACCCGTGGTATACCTTTCAAGGATTCTCACTATATCCCACAGAACACGACCCGTCTTCCTTCACCCTGCACGGTAGGCTGGCCTCGTGCTTTATGCGAATCCGACGCCCTACGCGACGCGCGCGACCGTCGATCTGGATGCTTTGCGGCACAATCTCGCGGCAGTGCGATCTCTGGTGGACGACCGTCTCGTTCTCGCCACGGTCAAGGCCAACGCCTACGGGCACGGGGCGGTCGAGGTTGCCAAGTTCCTGGACCGCGAACACCTGGCCGACTGGCTGGGCGTCGAGACGGTGTCCGAGGCGATGGACCTGGTGGACGCCGGCATCGAACTGCCCATACTGAAGATGTCGCTCAGTTTTCCGGACGAACTGGTGCCACTGATCGCCGGTGACGTCGCTCTCACAGTGGCCGACGAGGCTACGATCGACCAGGCCGAGGACGCCGCCGCCGCGGTCGGCGTCACCGCCGAGGTACACCTGAAGATCGACACCGGCATGCGTCGCGTCGGCTGCGACGAGGCTTCCGCCGCCGGTTTGGCTAGACGCATTTCAGCTTGTCGCCACCTCGATCTGCAAGGCCTGATGACGCATCTGCCCATCAGTGACGAGGCCGACGACGGCTTCACCGACGCCCAGTTGGCCCGCTTCGGCGCCGTCGTGGCGTCCATCCAGGACGACCGGGCGACCGCCGGGCTGCCGCCCGTCCCGCTGGTCCACGCGTCCAACTCGGGAGGCGTGCTGGGGCACGGCCTGGACGGCCTGACGATGGTGCGCCCCGGCATCATGATGTACGGCTACTACCCGGGCGGCAACACGCCGCCACGCCCCGTCGGGCTTCGCCCCGTCATGACGCTGACCAGCGCCGTCTCGTTCGTCAAGCGCATCGGCGCCGGCGAGACCGTCGGCTACAGCCGGACGTGGACGGCCCCCACCGACCGCTGGATCGCCACCGTGCCCGTCGGCTACGCGGACGGCTTCTCGCGTCTGAACTCGAACGTGTCGTCTGGCAGTGGCGGCGCGATGCTGATCAACGGGCGTCGCTACCCCGTCGCCGGACGCGTCTGCATGGACGCGACGATGCTGGACCTCGGCCCGGCCGACCAGCCCTGCCCCGCCGCCGTCGGCGACAAGGTCACGTGGATGGGCAAGGACGGCGACGAGACGATCACCGCCGACGACCTGGCCGCCGTCATGGGCACCATCAATCACGAGGTGCTGTGTCTCGTCGGCACCCGAGTGCCGAGGGACTACGTCCAACACGAGTAGCCTGATCTCATGTCTACCGCCCCAGATGACACCCTCTTCAGCAGTCCCTCTTCCCCGCCGCCGCCGTCTGGCGGTGGTGCTCGTCCGTGGCTGATCGCGGCCATCGTGGTGCTGTCGGTCGCCTTACTGGCGCTGGGTTGGTTCGGTGTTCGCCCACTGTTGACGAACCCGCCGGCGACCCCATCGTCAACCACCGCACCGCCAACCGCCGAATCACCGACCGCCGCGCCAAGCTCGTCCCCCACGCCCAGCCCCACCGTGTCGCACGACACCATCAAGATGAGTTGGTCGGCACCGCTGCAGCTCGATGACGACCACAACCTCGCTGGAACCTGGCCCGTGGGAGTATTCGACTCAGGCGTCGACGGCATCGCGCTCGCAGGCTGGCGACCCGGACCGGATAACATATACGCGCAGGCCGTCGATTTGACATCGATGAAAATTCTGTGGAAATCACCAGACGTGTATGCCTTTTCGGGTAGCGCGTACAACTCCCCCTTCGGCTCGGCCGACGGGCTTGTGGCGGGGGCTGGGGAGAACACCGACCTGCGTGTGCCGGGTGTCTGGGTGATCGACCCGCGCACCGGCGCCACACTCTGGAAAGCGCCCACTTCGTACCTGGTGTACGGTGGCATCAGCCCGACGATGTTTTTGACCTACACCGACAAGGGCTCATCCAGGACCATATGTGCCCGGCAGATCGCGAGCCCCGACGCGTGCGTCTGGCAGAAGAGCGGCCCGGCCATGAAGATGCAAACTGGCGTGCCCTTCGGGGATACATCGTGGGTCATACTGGGTAACCAAGTCGTGGACTTTAAGACCGGCGAGGCGGCTCCCTTCGGGCAGGACTTGTCGCTGGACGAGTGGGGATATTCCGATATCAAATTCTTCGGCCCTTCCCGGGACCGCATCATCAGAAACTCAACTGCGGACAACACCTACCAGGTTTGGGACACCCACAAGGACGTAGGTCTGGGCCAGCCCATCGCGTCCATCGAGAACGTCAATAACTACCCCGTCGCCGTCGCGGACGTCGCCGAGTCGCCCGTCTTCATGGCGGTCAGTCACTCGGGAGAAGTGACGGCATATGACTGGCAGACCGGTGCGCAACAGTGGCAAATAACGCTTGGCCCCAACATCTTTGGCTGGGCGATACAATCCGTCGGGAACACGGCGGTGTTCGGAGGATACTCGGCTAGCGAAACCTGGGCGGTGGATCTGGCCACGGGTGCGATCACCGGGCGCCGGGCGGCGATGGACCTCTCCGGAAACGACATCCTCGGGGGCGTCGCCTACCTGACCGACGGCACTGCCGGTCATCCTGCCACCGCCCTCTATGCCATCAACCCAGCCGACCTGGCCGAGCTCGGATCGGTCGCCCTGCCTGAGGAGAACGTCGGCGTCCAGATCGCTGCCGGGCACGTCATCGCCGTGGGGCAAAACACCGGTCGGCTGTACGTCCTTCAAACGACCTGACCGACGGCTGCGACTGTGACACTGCGGGTAGTACTGTGAAGCCATGACTGACGACGTCCCAGCCAGCGCGACATCGGATCCCAGCCCAACTCGTCATCCTGCCGAAGGCAGGACCTCGCCCACCGAGGACGCGCCCCACGTCTCTGCGCCGTTATCCCACTTCCACAAGCGCTCGCTCATCATCTTCCTCGCCGTCGTCCTTGTGTCAGCAAGCATCGGCATATGGTTCGGGGTCATTCGTACGAAACCGACTGACATCGTCAGGGGCTACCTCGCGGCGCTGGCGCGGGGTGACTCCGCCGCCGCCCTTGCCTACGGATGCAACCCCGAAACCGGCCCGTATCTGAACGACGCCGTGCTGGCCCGCAGCCAGCAACTCGCCCCACTCACGATCGCTAGCGTGTCGCGGTCCGGGGCAGCCGGGGAATCGTTTGACGGATACAAGTCAACTGACGTGATCGCCAGCGGAGCAATGGGCGACAATGCCTACTCGATGGGCTTCTCCGTTGTGGCGATGCCGGGCCGTCAATGCCTGACGGCGACGTCCGAGACCGTGAACGTCACCCCGGACTTGCTGTTCGCCAAACCCGGCTCCATCCCTCTCGCCTCGATCGCCTCGTTGCTGAACGGTGCCACCATTCAGGGAAGCCAGATGCAACTCTTCCCCGGCACTTACGAACTGACGACGCCGAACACCTTGGTCGTGCTGACGAACAACACCTTCACTGTGAGTGCCGTCTCGTCACAGACGATGCAACCGACCGAAGTGTCGTTCCACGGAGGGCTCGACCTGGCAGACGGCGTTCCGGCGAAACTGGCCACGCTAGCCCAGGCCGACCTCGACCGGTGTTTAGCCGAGACGACGACACGTACGACGTGTGGCTTCGGCACCAAACAGCAGGACGACCTGACGACCTTCGGCACACCCGACGTCGACCCGTCGTCCCTGCAGTGGTCGCTGGACATCAAGCCCGGCAGCCCGCCTGACCTGTCGCAGTGGATGGTGGCGCTTGGTCCCGATTTCGCGTACAACGCGATGTGCAC
>JGI20166J26741_10267782_pt1 | contig 16611 bp, 12 predicted proteins | sample TergutCu122P5_FD_26741 | JGI IMG/M metagenome (IMG submission 26741)
TCAACATCGTAGCCGTACACCCAAGTTTCATCACCTGTGATGACATTTTTCAGAAAGTTTTCATCAGCATTCGAACGATCAAACAGCTCCTGACTGACTGACACAGTTCTCTTTTTGTGCATCTGTCAGCAGATGTGGCACAAATTTTGCGGCGACACGACGCGTCTTCAGTTTGTCGGTCAAAATCTGGTGGCACGAACTTTTGCAGATTCCTACTTCTTCGGCAACTTCACGGACAGTTAGGCGATGATTTTGGCGAATCAAAGCAAGCACTTTCTCAACGTGATCATTGTCCATTGACGTGGAAGGCCATCCAGATTTGGGGTTGTCTTCGATGGAGGTTCTGCCCAATTTGAAATGCTGGTACCACTCGTGACATTGCGTACAGTTCAAACAATCCGCTCCGTAAGCCTGTTGCAACATCTGAAAAGTCTCCGTAAAAGTTTTTCCCAATTTGAAACAGAATTTGACACAAACGCATTGCTCCTCAAGATCCTTCATGTTTCAACTTGCAAAAAATGGTCAAGGGTACTAAACACACACTCAGTCAAGCGTTCGTCACTCGATGACTAATTGAGGTGGGGTGATACTGCTGGTGTCAAAATAAAGCTTAAAGTCCCCGCTATACAACGCCACCATCGCGAGCGTGCTGCGCGTGCTCGCTGTCTGGCTATTTCAAATGTTCGGTTTCTTTATGGACTGCCCTTGTGTGTATATATAGATATAGATATATGTTATTTTCTGTTATATTTTGTAGGAAGATATGTTTATTATTACTGTATTTTATTGCAGGTTCAGCTCCTTATAATAAAATGACAACAAGAATCCTTGAAGAGTGCCATGAGACGTTTGTGTCTTGCTTTCATGCGTTCTATCCCACAGCATACTTAAAATGGATTTCTTTATGTGATCTTCTGGCGCTGGTGGATAAAGTAAGTGTATATATGTTTCTCAAAGGTATTATATGAGGCCAAGAGACAGTCTTGTTTCTTTAACAGTTTCTGAATTCTTAAATTCCTTACAGAGACAGTGGAGAAAGTGTGAACATGGCTGGACTGGCGTGTGAAGAATGATTTGTTAGGTGTTAACATGGCGTGGCTGTTGTGTGAAGAACAGTATGTTAGGTGTTAACATGACTTGACTGGTGTGTGCAGAATTATGTGTTGGTTGTAAGGGGTGAAAACAGTGTTCTATAATTGTAAGTGTAAGCAGAAAAGGTTTGGCTATCAACTAGTTTCACATTCAGCATTTTGGAGTTTGCCATTCTGACTTGACCATTTGTGTGAGCAGCATTATTAATAATTGCAGGAATGAATCTGTCCTTTAAATTCAGTTATGTTGTATTTTCTTTATGCCTGGTCTGTGGATGTTAAAAACAGATAATATGACAAGAGGTAGAAATAAGTCTTGCATACTGATTGGAGACAAGAGCCACAGGAGGGCACCAGCAAATACTTATTCACCTTTTTATGGTGTCCAGAGTATTTGTGTGGCTGTTGGACTTCTCAGGAGAAAAAGGGGGTGAAAAAGTTTATGAAATGTTTTGTATCAAATAGCATTTTTGGTTAAAACTGTGTGACGAAGCTGTCATGTGTGGTTTTTGTCCACTAGAACTGGAATATTTGTACAGGGATAACAGTTGTTTGGCTGGTTTAAAGGTTATGAACTTAAGTGGTCAGTTATATCACAGTATGGGCTAAATGAAAGGGACCAACATATTTGGGGACGTTACAAAGAGTTGTCATATCCCGTTTATTGTTAGGAGAAGAGGAGGGGAAATGGCTCAATTGTAAAGATATGAGGGTGTGAAAGGTAAGTAGTTTGTCAGTCCTTGATAAAATGCAAGATGAACTCTTTATGAAACTGAGATTTTAGTTCTTTTGAAGCTGAGTTTGTTGCCTAGCACAGTGGTTATTAACTGTATGCATAATACTGTACAATAGTAATACATATATCCTGAGTGTTAAGTATTGGTGTACAGATGCCCTGATGATGGCAGAGTTCTGCTAAAACATGTAGGAGACAACAAGGAACTTTATTGTTATGTATATTTGATGTGTATCTGTTGGTTTTACAAATGGGAAATTTAGTCACAGTGCACAGAATGAATAATGTTAATGTAGCAAGTGGAATAGGCTCTGATCCTGTGAATATCTCCAGACGAGTTTTGTGGGGTGAGTCATCTGTATGTAGTGGTTACAGCGGCAGTTTGTTTTGTTGCCACTGTTAATGCAGTGAGTGTATTTGATATGTTTTGTGTGTGACATTAAAAACTTGATTCACTTTATCATTTATTGTCTGGCCTGTAGGGTGGTGATGGAGTACATGGGAACTGCGACAGGCTGCTGAGTGCAGTGTTGGCAGCACTGTGCAGTCCAACTGTACGTCTCCGGTCCACATTTCCTGTTCTTAATAGCGTCTTGGATGCTTCTGACTCATCTCTTAAGAGACAGTTGAGCCCTTCAGACAATGCAGGGCTACCAATGATGCCAACTGTGGACGGACATCATTATCCAATTCTTGTAGAGCACATGAGCTACAGAAGTCAGGTTAGTTATTACTGAATCCTTGTTTAGCCACTGATGTCTGGATTTTAGCATACATTTTGTGTGTCCTGTAGCATGTTGTGTACAGTATGCCAGACATAAAGGATGATAAATGTTAAAGAAACAGTCTTTGCCAAACTAGAATTTTACTGATTCATATGCTTAAAGTTGGGCATGTCGGAAGCAATTTTTATAGTTCGACTGGCTTGTTGAATGGTTACAGGCAGAAGTTGTTGGCAGTCCTGTTATTTGAGACCATAATTAATATGGATTTGAAACAGGAAACATTTGTAATGAATGATATGTTTCTTGTGACAGTTGAGTTTGTCACGGCAGTTTAGTTGAGGATCCAGGTCTTGGGGGGACATGACACTGATGGTGGGTGAGTGGTTCCTGATGTTCCTTTGAAACGGTGGAAACTACCCACCTAATGACACAGCATTACCTACCAAAAGACCTGAATCCTTGATGTGTTTCTTGAGTGGCAGTGGATGTGGTGGTCACTTCCCACTGGTTAGCGCCATGCTCCAGATACCTTTATGTAAGGCCAAATGATCTCCTTGCCTCCTTACCCTGAAGATGGCGGTATGCAGCTTATGCCAGAAAGTTGTGCGGTGTGAACACAGAACACAGCCAGTTAGGTGTCAGGGACCGCCAAAACCAAACGATGAAAATACTTATGTATTTTAAATTCATTGCTGCACACTCAGAAATGAAGGTGAGTTTTACAGCTTGACATATACACATGAACATGCACTGTATCACTCTGTAGTGTAGGTACCAGTAATGTTTTATGATTACAGACAACATAACTCTAATCATGATTTAATGGTATTGTTACATCTTATGTGTCTTTCAAGTGGAGATTTCTTGAGCTTTCGTCATCAAAATTTTATGTACATTGCTTGTCTTCCACAACCTAACCACATGTCAAACCTATGCTAGCCTACTAGATTTTACTATCTGAACAGTATAAATTATGAAGTTGCTTGTTGTGTGATATAAATCGTGCCCTTCCTTTCTGAGGTTGCTTTACTTTTGTTCGCTTGTAATTGTGTCCTCATAAAGTAAATTTTCACATTTCATCCTTATGCAAAATGGCTGACAGGGTTTTTGTGTTGTTAAGTATGATATTTGTAATGGAATATTGTGTCATGGCAGTTGGAAGGCAGTGGGACGGTGGGCAACTGGTTGTTCCAAGAAGTGTTGGAAAGACTCCTGGATTTGGTGACTATTCCAGTGAAACAGGCCTTGTGCCAGGAGAAAACAATGTATTCAAGTGAACTGGTTCAGAACTGCTGCCATCTGTTGGCAAGAGTAGTTGCTGAATTGGCTTCTCAGTCAAGTGGAACTGATGTAAGTTTGCAATTCAGTGTGTGTGTGTGTATGTATGTGTGTGTGTGTGTGTGTGTGTGTGTTACTTGGCACATGTCTTATTCCAGTTATGACTGAAATGTAGGGCTAACCTCTCAGGTGTTTAAGCTGCTTGTCCTGAAAACTTATGTTAAGAGTGTTATGCCCTGTGCAGGTATTGTGTTATTTTGTAGCTGCACATGAACTTCAAGATAATATTTTTAAGTAAATAATTTTTCAGGGGAAGATTTTGTAGCAAGAAAACTTCTGTAGTAATAAGTTGATTGTGAAGTAATCCATGTTGTTTCTGCATTTTTTGTAACTTGTAGTAAGTAATGATAGAAGTCACTTTCAACATAAAGGCGCACAGCAGGAATAGGAGACTGAGTTTATGGCAGGTCTTATGTGGCAGTAGGTATGTTTTAGGAATGTAAATTGACCATATTTCAGTTCCAGTGTTGGTAGCACATGGCAAGTCAGCCCACCTTCATTATACATTGGCTTGAACAGATAGAGTTTAGGATTTTTTCTCCTTTTCTGCCTTATAAAATGTAAGGGCATTTTGGGCCATTCCAAGACTCATAACTGGCTAATCTCTTTTACTGGTCTTCCCAGTTCTGTTTATTTCTGGGTACGTAATAAGTGGCCTTTGTTAGAGGGAAATAATGCATCTTGTATTCTTTCCAAGTGAATTCTCTGTTGTCATGTATAGCGCACAGCTTCTTATAAACTGGTTTCTCTCAATTGTGCTTAATTACTTAATAGTGTAAGTGTTCTGTTTTCTGGGCACCTACTGATAATCTGAGGAATTTCATAAAATTGGTGAATGTACCATTAAAAATTTGAGTTTTCAGAATGACAGTAGTTAAAAAGTATTTCTGCACTGAAGAATTTTGATTACAGCAACTTTGTACACACAATTGTTACACAGTCAAGTGCAGAATGACAGTAGCCTATTACCCTGTGCCACAAGATGTCAGGCACAGCACTGAACAAACAGAACAAGCAGTTGTATATTGTGCAAGGTTTCTGTGATGTTTTTTGACATGGGATGGGTATATGTGTGACGTGGTGTTGAATGAGTGTAGTGTTGCTCCCAGAGCCTTCATCTTGGTAATGTTGGATACAGAAGATACGATGTGAGGGTGACTCCACTAGCATAACATGCCAACCAAGTTCCACAATAAATGTTTCACCATGGAATAAACTGGAAGGCATGCCTACATGTTCGCATAAATACATTGATAGAGAGACAATTTTTTGTCAGAAATCTATTTCATACCCATGCTTGTACATAAGTATACTTACATAGAAAGCTGACTGATGAGGATTTAGGTCTCCTGGGATGTGACAGTGTGTGGCTGGTATCGTGTTTCTGATGTTTTGAAAGAACATGGGGCTTTGATCTACAAGTGTGGGCAGTCCAAGAAGTGGTAGGCACTGTGTTCCCTTGCAACACTGGGACAGATTAACTTAATGGCAGCATCACATTCCAGCAGACCTGAGCCCTCACTAGCATTGCTGTGAGGACCTCAGATCTCACAAATTGGTTCATCTTTATTTTTTCCAGGAGGACCTACAAGGAGCGTGTGGACGGATGCTGCACACTACTCCATCCCGTTTCACACGCACTAATCAGAGTCGTACTTGGAATACTGGGAATGGCTCTCCTGATGCGATTTGTTTCTCTGTTGACCGATCTGGGGTTGTAATAGCAGGAGTCTGTGTTTATGGAGGAGTGGGAACATACGAGTATGAACTGGAATTGCTGGATGATGTAAGTAGAGCTGCACTGGGTATACAGGGAGTATTTTAATGCACAAGTGAGCATAACAGTGTGGGGCCATCATTAGTTGCTCTGCAGCAGTTGGTGTTTCATCTGCTCTACAGCTCACTGCCCTGTGCTAACACAAGACTTGCAGGACTGAGTGCAGCAGAGCTGGTGGCATTACCAGTCATTAAGCAGCAATGCAGCACATCACCATGTATAATTTAGCATAATAAAACTTACATCTTCTCCAAAGCATCAGACCATTTCCGGTGCCTACCGAGCCTCCTCTTCAGTGGGTACTGGCAGTTCTTTCCCTGGAGGAAAAGCAGCTGGGGCATGAAGCCAACCATTTGTCTCGATCTAGTACGGAGGCGAATTGTGAGTGGAGCTATACCTCTGCCCCCATTATATGTCTTCGTTGCCTGGACAGGGAGAGCTGCCTGTACTTGACTGACCTGTAATCCTCTTGTGATTTTCAGTAAGATGACAGACATATGGTAGTAACATTTCTAGGTATTCTGATGTATTACATGGTTTTTTAGATTCTTGCAGTTAATATTTTCTGAGGTGTGGTAGATATGTGCCAACATCATGGAGGATCATACTCACAGATCCTAAGTATGGGGTATACTAGGTTGCTGCAAAAGATTGGCTAAATCGCACCAGGTACTTGTTGTTACATGCCAGCAGACGGTATTCTTATGCTGTGTGTATGTTCTTCATGGATCTGAATGCATAACGTTGAGCCAGGGTGCTTTTACCTGATGTATTCAGCTGACAGCACTGAGCCTAGTCTATTTTGGTAAGCTGGTTTTTGCGGAGCTTTCTCTTATGAAATCAGAAAATTACTGAACTTAATATTGTGTCCTGCAGTAAGTGACTGCAGTCCATATGCTTGTCTTGTTTCTTCAAGATTCATTTTAGCGTCCTGTGTCTAAGCTTAGAGCTCAAGTGGTCCCTTCATTTTAGCTTTCCTGATAAAATTCTTGTGAATGTTTCATGTCTGTGCTGTCAATTGTATGCCTGCTGTGTTGTATTGAAAAGTGTGCCCTGTGTTGTCAGTTGGTTTACTGTACAACCTTTATGTACCTGAGACAGTCCTGTGTATAAGTTGACCGCGTTTCACTGTCTTAGGTTTTCAGAAAAATAAGTATACAGGGCATGTTTTGTGTGCGATTGTAATGTGACTGCCCTATTTTTCAAATGATGAATGAGGAAAAAATTGACATTTTGTAGTTTGTTAAATACTGACTGTTCTTTTATTTTGATCTTAATAAAAATTTTAATAAAAATAATAAAATAAATAAAAAAACTGGTCGTTCTTGTTTCAATCTTTGTAATAAAATTTCAGGCTTATTCCCAAACATTGTGAGTTATCCACCACAGAGTGAAAATGAATTTTATGCTTTTGCAATATGTCAGTAGCTATATTTTCCATATGTGACAGCAGTATTCCTCAGTATCTATTGTGTAAAGAGAACAATGATGAAATTAATAGAAGATATTCAGAGGAGGCAACAAAATATTTTGCAAATAGTACACAGAAGGTTTCAAATGGCTACAGGGGACTACTTCAGTTACTTATGATAAAACCTAATGCTGATGTTACACAACATGATGTTAGTTACTTTTGGAAGTTCCCTTCTGTCTTCTCTGTATCTGTAGGAGTGGTTTTGCAGTTGCTCACAGTTTGCAGTACCTGCTGATTCAATTCAGTCATGGGGGATATTTCCATCTGTTGCACTAAAAGAATGAATTTTCTTGAGGTGCTGTGGGAAATATTTGCAAATTTCATTTAGTGATAATAAAATGTAGGACAGATATATTCTGTTATTGCATGAAAAATGTTTAATGTATTATTTTCTTTATGTTTGTCACATATTATTTCCTCAGCACAATAACACTGGTAATGATCCATCACACACTCAGCGCTGGAACAGCCTAGAAATGGCACGAGGAACGTTTGGTCCAGATGACTGCGTAGCTGATATAGCAGAAGTTAAATTTGATAGACCAGTACCAATCAGAGAGAATGTTAAGTATGCTGTTCGCCTGAGGAATCATGGTGGCCGTACGAGCAATGGGGATGGAGGACTGACTTCTGTGAAGGGGCCAGATGGGACCACATTTGCTTTCTCAACTTGTTCTCTCAGTTTCAATGGTACCACACAAACCAGAGGACAGATACCTCAGATTCTTTACTACAGGTAAATTTTACTACTTGAAATACAGTTCGCTCTTAATGACCATTTAGAGTGATGTTTGACTGCCCCTTTGTATCTGGTACACCAAAATTAAAAATTAAAGTATGTGCTAGATTTGTTATGTGTGTCAAGTTCTCATTTAATGTTTGGGTTACATTTCTGAAAGTAGCAACGCACAGCAAAACAACATACAGTGGGCATTTTTCCACATGATAGGTAAAGTACCTGACATTTGGCCATTGAAAATCTGGCCAGCTGCCAGCAAAACAGTGTTAATCTGACTGCAGACAATGTTCATCAGAACTTCCGTAGCTACAGTTTGTCAGCATTAAAGTGAGACAGTGTTAATTGGTCATTGTTTAATGAGGCCTGTCTATATGAAACTGCACTAGGTTTTCAAATTTCCCTCATTCGGCATTTTTTACTTTTTCTCAGCACTGTTTTGTAGAAGTTTATCTGTGTGTGTGTGCGCGCACACATGCATATGAGAGAGAGAGAGAGAGAGAGAGAGAGAGAGAGAGAGAGAGAGAGAGAGAGAGAGAGAGACATAGTGAGAGCCTGATGACAGGTGCTGGTGCTGTTGCCTGGGTGTGTTAAATTAGTGCTTAATTGGGAGGACATATCTGTCCATCTGCTGATATGTCCATCATGTGTCATCGCTAAACTACCTGACAGATTGATGACATACATCATAGTAGCAGCATCACCCCAGTTTATGTGACAGTGAGTTCCATAGCAGTGCTTCACACAGAAACAGACTGGAACATAACATGAGTTGCAGGTCTTGTTAGAATGTGCAGCTTCTCTTTAATCAGCTTTCAGTATGATGGATGTTTTAAAAATGCAAGGCAGAATAATTTATGACTTACAGCAGTGTGATTAACTTTGCACTGATTGGTTTGTATCTGCAATAATAAATTTCACAGCTGCAATAAATGCATTTTATAGTCAATGAAGTACACAAAACTGCAAAGATTTTCGAAAGTACACGTATTGAAAATCACAGGAAAACTTTCCTCTTATGTTGTAACATACAGATATGTGTACTGTGTGTACCTGAACATAAGATGAGAAATGTTTTGTAATTCATTATCTGGAAATGGGGTGGTTGCCCTATCATCATGCACAAGTTAAATATTTCCTGTGGAGGTATGTTCCTGAGAATTGAATGTTCTGAAGGGAGTTGTCTTATGTTGGGGTGAATGTGGTGCATGTGCATTGTGTAGTGTATTACGAAGTTAGTTTTTAGTGGCTTGGCATGTGCGCAGTGTTTGTGTAGATATATAAATGTCAGTTATTCTGAATTATGTGATGATGTCAGAGATGTTTATATCAAAATAAAGTCAATGTATCAGTTTTAAAAATTTTAAATTTCTCAGATATGTAAGTAAAGTGTCATAAACACTGTACAGTAGTCGTACTTGCAGTACCGTGATGATTTGTGTGTTTCTTTTTTATAACTACCAACTGAAATATCTCCACAGGTTTAGTACAGGATATGGAGGTCCAGTTTGTCAGTATGTTTTAATGAGTGAGAAGAATAGTAGGCTACAAATAGAATATATCGTACCATATTTACCACACTATAAGATGTTGCTCCATATAACACATCCACCCTTCACAGTCTTCAGTTTACAGGAACATGTGTACAAAGTGTGCAGAGGCAGCCCTCCATTTTTTAAGTGATTAGGAAAAAATTCTTGTCGTATATTTGGGTAAATGTGGTTATGTTGTTTTGCTAAATCATTGTTGGTGTCACACAAGTTTCCCTGATATGAAATTAAATTCTGTTGTCACACAGCAATCCACAGGATTCAGAAAGTCAGCAGACAAGTAAAGCGTGGGCAGAGCTGCAAGCTTGCAAGTGTACGCTGTCCATGACGGCAGCTGTTGTGCAGCGCTGCAATGACCTGATGGCTTTGGCACTGGAACGTGCAGAGGATCAGATAGCCACAGAAGTACTGGGCAATGCTTGCATCATTACAACACTTCTGCCTCTTGTACTAGCAAACATCAGTCCACTGGTGACATTAGACCCGAGGGTGAGTGAGTGACAAGCAACATTACAGCAGTGTGCTTCTGTGGGCGTCTGGTTTCGTAACATTTAGGTTTATCTGCATGTTTTATGATGAAGGTAAAATGATAAAATTGTACCTGCACATGCCATGAAGACATATAGAGGGAGTAGAGGTGTAGTGCCTCTCATTCTTAACCTGTCCACTATATGGAGGTGAATAGCAAACTTGGTGCCCTGGTTGATTTTCCTCCTTGCAAATTAGATCCATACTGACAATATTTCCCTACCAGCTGGCTGATACATTTGTTAAATGTGCCATGTATGGTGATCCTAGTATTTCCCATGCCTGTTGTCAGTTTTGGGTTTCAAAATCCCCACATCATTTGATATATCTGATGGTTCACCAGTTTAGATTTTTCAGGAAGACCCTCATAGATTGTGGTTATGTTGCTGGAGCCACCTGGCTAGGTTCTATTACCCCAGTTCAGCATCTGTAACATATCTGTTGAAGACTGTAGATGCAGTGTACCATCTATTTCAGATTCCTTGGCCAGTCTGATTATTGTGAGAAACTCTAAACTGTGTGTTTCATTTTGAATACTGTCGTAATGCTGTAGTGATTCCCGATACATTTGAACTGATGTGATATGCCCATCACATAAGGTACAAAAACTGAACCAAGAGGATTTCCTTCATTTTTCAGACAAATTCCAATCTTGCAATAATTAAAAAATGAGTTATTGAACCAGTGGGGATAAGGTTCGTCTTCTGGGATTGACATTGTGTCATAGGGGAGTAGTTCCTGAAGTTCTGTAGGATCATGAGTGCTTGACCTCTAAGCTGAAGGCACTGTAGTCGTTTTAAATGTCAGGAGCCACTTTCCGAACAACTGACCATCTTCATGAGCACTGCTGTCACAACCACTGATGATACCAATTACAGCAGATGTTATATCCTATTTACTGAAATTTAATAATAAGAGAGCATAAACTCACACAAAACACACAGCAGGTGAACTTTAGCACTGTGCTGAATTCACTTTGTATATGAAGCGTCATCTAGGTGGAGGCAGTTACTTAAGCTTGCACAGCCCCTGTGTTGTTGTTGTTGTTGTTGTTGTTGTTGTTGCTATTGAGAAACGTCTCAGTGTTGTGTGTGTCAGTGAACTGTAAGCACTTGTACATAATTTACTTCATTTCTGCACACTGTTGACAATTGGTACCTAATTATTTGGTGATGTTTCACTACACTACGGGGCCTGCAGTAGCGTAGTGGTTAAGGCACTGTGCTACTAGTCGGATGGTCCCAGGATCGATTCCTGGTGGTGTCACTGGGGATTTTTTTCCGTGGCTCCCCGTCTGTTCAAAGTGAAAAGATTCCACATAGAAGTGTAGGTGTAAGTGGCTTGACAAAGCTACAACACCAATGGAACCATCTGCTCTGGGGTTGACTCAGCTTCTGGAAATGAGTACTAGGGATTTCTCCTGGGGTAAAGGTGGCCAGTGTGTATGGCTGACCTACCACCCTCGTAGTGCCGAACGTCAAGAAAATCCGGGGCCTTAACCTACCTGGAACCCCTTGGGCCACCTCGGCCTGTTGCGGGATGACCTTTACCTTTTCACTACACTACAAGCCCACAGCAGACTGCAGTCTGCTCCAAAATGCAAGTCCACCACGATGTGAAACATGATTGAATGACAGGAAGCTGTGATTAAATGTGGCCCCTTGAGGAAGGAATGCAAACTGAAGGTTTGAAGTGGCAAGTGTGAACATGCAGTTGATGCCAGATTATGTGCTTGTAGGAGGCCATTGATTCTAATTTAATTTTACATTTTTATTGCAGAGTGGTGTTCAGGTACTGAATCTTATCCAAGAACTGCTTCCTCATGTGGCAGCATTGAACTTGCTGAGTACCAACATGCATCAGGCTACAGGGTCTCTGGACAGTGTTGGAGGTCATCAGGATTTTCAAGGTTGCTTCCAGTCTTCTTCCTCCAGTACCACGTCACACCATTATGCATGGGTAGAGAGTGATCATCCATACAAGCCAGCTAGTGTCTCAAACTATAGGTGAGTGTGCCTGGTTTTAACAAGCAGAATGTTGGCTCAGTGAATGTTACTCTTTTGCTAATAAAATGGTCTCTTTGAGAGAGAGAGAGAGAGAGAGAGAGAGAGAGAGAGAGAGAGAGAGAGAGAGAGAGAGAGAGCATGTGCATACTTGCATGTACTTGTGGGGCTCGCTGTGCAAACACAGCATTTTGTAAAGCAATAATAAACCAATTCTGTCCTCCACCACATTCATTTTTACTTTGTGGGTTGTCTAAAACCAGTCAAACTACATTTGTTATTAATGCATCTCTGTTCTACACTGTGTTGAGTGGTCACTTTTAAATAATCTGGTCGTTCTCCTGAATTCTGTTTTATGGCAGTTCAATGGCAGTGCAAGTGTCACAGTTTGATACAGATGTATAACTGCTCCAGGTATATCAGCCGCACTGTGACATCAGAATGCAGAGTCAGTCATATTGATGTACAGAGTCAGAGCACTTTTGAGAGAAAAACAGAATGATGTGTCATCAGTCTTACAAATAAAGTGACATTTTGAAGAATAAAAATTGAACAGTTCTTTCATTGTTGAATGAGGATAAAGTGACTAGCAAGTAAAAAGAGTAGAATGTAAATGTAGAAAGTACAGTTCAGAATATGATAGTTACTGCTGTGTGCTTCAAGCATTATCATCTGTTCATCTGTCCTAAATATTTACATTGAAGTCTGTATTACATGTAGCACTGATTTTGCCATTTGTTTTTGTGATTGTGAAACTTGGTCTCTGAGTCTAAGGAGAGAAACTTATAATCCGAGTTAGTGAAACGAAAATGTTCCAATAAATGTTCTCATTTTCATAAAATTAAAACAGATGGAAAATGGTGAATATTTCTTCAAGAAGTAGTTTGTAATTTTTTCATATGAACTAATGTAGTTAGGATAGGTAAGTTGTGCTGGACTAGACATGAAACTTAAGCAAGGAAGAACAGAAGTTCATACAAAATTTTGGTAGAGAAACCTTTTGCAAAATGGTTCCTTAAACACCAGTGCGTAATTGGAGAATAACATTAACATGACAGTTAGAAAAGCAGATTGTGTGAATAATGGGTAATAAAACTGAACGAGTCACATTCAGTGGTGGAATTTGGTATTAGCAGCAGTGAACATTCAGATTGTATGACCAGAGTTAGTTCATTTGTTTTTGTATGAAGTGCACATTAGACTTACACATACATTATCACTACAGATTTGACCTAAACGAAACATAATTTGGTGAGGACGGTAGCACAGTGTATAGTGAAGCTCTAAAATCAGTGAAATTATAACACACATTTTCAAACTCATGTGCCTGTGCAGTGGCATAGCAGGGGTTTTCAGTGCTCAGGGTGAGTTGGTCACCCCCAACAGAATTTTTAATTTCAAAAACATCAATCATGTACTGAATTTCCTTTTATTTGGCTAAATTATTTAAAATTTGTAAGTGCAGAGAATCAGATTTTCTTAATTTAAAATATTCATTTTGCAGCCCATTTTGCTGCCCCTTGGATGCTGCTGCCACACTGGCTGCACCACTATGTCTATGTGACATCAGCCTTCTACTGCTCATGAACTTACTCCAACACATGCAGTAACCATAAGTATACAGTTCACAGTGTACAAAATGCAGGGACTAAAGTGTATGTGGTTTTGTCAGATTATGGACCATATTTACCCAAATATATTAATTTTTTTCCCTAATTTGCCATGTAAAAAATGGGGGTCATCTTATAATCACACACAAAGTTAAAGATGTAGGATGTGGATGTATTCATGAAAGTTGAAGACTGTGAAGGAAGGTCACTTTATTTACAGGTAATAGTGCAGTATTTACTTGAACCTTCTAAAGCCCACTGGTTACATTTATGTACCACCCGGTTTAACATAAAGGAATTTTACATTCTGCCCACACAATTTATTTATGTTTTGTGTAGATCTCAGAACAAACAACTTTTGCCCTACACATCATTAACTGATTGTGTTTATACCCTAGGCGGTGAGTGGTGACTGTGTGCTACAAAGAGGATCTTTCAATAAAGCAGGTTATGTTTCATCCCTGAAGTGTTAACCTAGCATAACAGAAGTGTACTTACATATGTACAGTTACTGGACTGCAGACATTATGACTGATGCATATCATTCAGTCACTTTCTACCATGACTATTTGTTGCAGGGTTTCATTTCCAGAGTGTGTCAAGTGGCTGTGCATTGAGTTTGACCCTCAGTGTGGTACAGCACAGGCTGAAGATTCACTGCAACTCTACATACCAAGTCTACCCACCGTTTCTCCAGTTCCTAAGCGAACTACAGATGACAGTGAATGTGACTCTTTCCCTGTTCCCTACTGGCCAATATTACAGAAATTCAGTGGCAGGAGCAGAAATTGGCCTCAAACAGCAATTGTTTTACCAGGTGAGTGTCTGAGTAGCATGTCCAGTATTGCTACTTATTTTATTGTTACTTTGTAACATCTGAAAACATGTGACGTACACAGTACAGCTGTCACAGTGTCTGATTAACACTTTCAGGATGATCAGTATATCCACCAAGAAATGCACGTAATAAAATACAACAGTATGCACGTGTGACCTTCATGACTGAAATATTATGATATAATTGCTTTGGATCAAAATACAAAAGAGTTATCTTTATGTTTCCCTTATAAGAAATTCACCTCTTTTAGAAGTTCTTTCTTGCTGGTCTGCTACAAAATTCTTACACAGGAGACACCATGAATGATAGATTTTAAGCTTGATGTGCTGTCTTTGACGTCTTAGGTATGCAGATGTTTGTAATCGTAATATTGCGCGAGGATAATGAGGAAGGATGTTTAATTGTTCTGACAATTACATAACTGTTTGAAATTAAATTTTTTGCAGGAAATGAAGTGATATTCTCCTTAGAAACTGCCTCAGACTATGTGAAAGATGAAAAGGCTTGTTTCTATGGGTTCCGATGCTTGGTTGTTGGCTATGAATGGCATACTGAAGTAGGGGAAGGCCTGAAGCATCTCGAGACTGAATTAGCCTTCCTTGGGGGGATGTGTGCAGCATCACTTATGAAGAAAGATCTTCTTTTGCCACCGGTTTCAGGTATGTAAATTAGTTGAATGGTTCACCAGTTTCAGGTATGTAAATTAGCTGACTGGTTTGTTTTACTGGTTATGAGGTTATTGGGCACCTGTGAATGGAACTCACAATTAACAATTCAAGTTTTCTGTGATGTGATGCTGTGGCATTTAGCTAGCAGTTCTGGATGTTTTAAAGGATTTTAGTGTACTCATATTCAGAGTAAAGCAGTCCAATCAGACTGTTTTACCCTGAACATGATGGCACTATAATCCTTTGAAACAATGGGACCTACTTACCCAGTGACATCCCAGAAAATTGGGATTTTCAGCAGCATTGCTGTGAGAACTTCAAATATTGCAACTTTTATTTGGTTTCTACTTGCCAGACAAGGTAATTGTAATATTTACTAGTCACAAGGAAAGGCACACAAGAATGTGAGAAATGGGGACTTAAGTGTATAAGTTTGAAAGATGTGTATTGGTAAAGAGGCAGCAGACACTGGGCTAGAAGACATTAAGAACAGTTCAGGATATGTCAAGGTTAAACTGTAGCCCATTGAAAGATGGCATTAATGATTTACAAACATTTCCATTTATTCTTTTGGCAGTTGAGCTCCAGGTATACCTGATCTTACAGAATGTATTATCATCAAAAAAGAAACACAGTGTCTCTAGAGAATGTGGGAGAATAATGAAATGTTAAGTAAAACATATTGCATTATCCTATATACAATGTCCATCCTTTGTAATATTTCCTGTTATATAGAACAACTGGAGAGAACAGTCGGTTTTCTTCAGCCCAGACTAATGGCCTTGGTATCAATTACACAGCTCCTCATACCAGCTCAACAAAATACCAAACTTGACTTCTGAACATATATGTACAGGAAGCTGACCAACAATGCCTCGAACACCACACAGGACTTTTCTCCCTTACACACATGGTCCAGTAACACACAAAAACCCCAACTCGAGAAAATACTAAAAGGTACCTGCACTGTAGTCCAACCCATCCGAGGGAGGGAGGGAGAGGGGGGGGGGAGAGACTGCTCAAGGAGACCCCAGAGAAAACTTCCTAGTTGAACACTGGGTGGTAGGAAAGTAATGTATCCTCATACAAAATATTCAGGGTTGTGAACCCCTGCTGCTCTCCCATCTTGGATGATATCTTGCGGTGCATGTCCTATTACATATTACATGACTGTAAGGGTAAAAAGACGTATGTCTGGCATTCAGTGACATTGTGTACAGAGGCTGGTGAGCATGTCAGTACAGTTATCATATTATGTGAGATTAAATATTCACAGTTGTTTACTCTAAATGCTCTTAAATTCAAACATGAACATTGACTAAGTCACACACACATTCATTATTGTTGATTTCTTGTTATTTTGAAGCACCATGTCTATTTCACTGACTTTACAAGGACCCAGATTCTGAAGGGCTGTGCACATTGTGCAGACCTGGTATATACGAGGGTTGCTCAGAAAGTAATGCCTCACATTTTTTTTCTCATTCCACAATAGAGATAGCAATGTGAAAATTGAGAGGTAGCAAAACTCATGTTT
>JGI20166J26741_10268893_pt1 | contig 16610 bp, 18 predicted proteins | sample TergutCu122P5_FD_26741 | JGI IMG/M metagenome (IMG submission 26741)
TTATGAGAAAGTCGATCCGGTCGAAGATTTGTTGAATATGACCGTGTATTATTTTAAGTATTTTGGCAGACAATGATGAAATAAAAAAGGAAAGGAAAATGGAAAAGAAAATCAAAAATAATCCGCCTGCGCGACGCTACGGCGCGACAAGAAAACCGAAACATATCGCCCGCGCCCAGGCCGCTTCAATAAAAAAAGAACCGCGGGCATACGGTCTGTTGCGCGCGCTGCGTTCCGCCGGTCTGTTCCGGTGGGAACGGCCGCCGACCCATTCCGAATGGGTGATGGATGTCTTGACGCATGGCATCGGCATCGGGATCGCCATCGCCGCGCTGGTCATCCTGTGCGTGTTTGCGGCGATCTATGGCGACGGATGGGCGGTGGTATCATGCGCGATCTTCGGGCTGACCATGATTACGCTGTATTTCGGATCGACCATGTGCCATGCCATGATCGGCCAAAAATCCGAATCGTTTTTCGAAGTGTGGGACAGCGTGTCGATCTATGCCCTGATCGCCGGAACGTATACGCCGTTTCTGTTGGTCAATCTGCGCGGATGGGTCGGATGGACGGTGTTCGGAATCCTGTGGGCCATCACGATATTCGGCGCGATCATGAAAATTCGCCGGCCCAAAGAGCAACCCAAATGGATCGTGGCGCTTTATCTTGCCATGGGATGGACGCTGGTCTTCATTCTGCCGAAAATGATCGTGAATGTTCCGGCGCGCGGGTTATGGTTCATCCTGGCCGGCGGGTTGTCGTATTCGCTGGGCGTGATCTTTTACCTGTGGCGGAAATTAAAGTATTCGCACACGATCTGGCATCTGTTTGTCATCGGCGGATCGGTGTGTTTCTTTTTCGCGGTATTGTTTGGTAGCATTATTGATTTCGTCGGTTAAGCAACCGACTTTTGATTGAAAATATTGCCAAAATAAGATAAAATATAGTCCGAAATAACGTGTCAATCGGGCGGGGTTCCGCGCCGGTCGATCATAACCATAAGGACAGAAAGATGGCCAAAAAATTCGCGAAAAATCCCGTCCAAAATACCCCCCCCCACCCGGATTGCGCGGCTTGGGGCATCAATGAAAACCAACAAAAGGGATTAACGACTCTGGAAGATTTGGTATATAGTGCGTACAATGCTTTGAACCGGATTCATGCGCTGTGCCACAAGGTAAAAGGAAAGCAAAATTGTGCGATATCCGAGATATCCGGCATCGAATCTATTATGACAGATTTACGCAGGGTGATGGACCCGTTCTTGACGATCAGAGTATTGAATTTCAGCGAAGAGGGGAATTTATTAGGCTTTACATTCGAAATAGAAGAACAAAAGATTTTAAAGTTCGGATCAAATACGGGCGGAACGGTAAAAATATCCCAAAAAATCACAGAAATGCGTGCTTTGCAGACAAAGCTTTATCAGTCTGCATTCGAATTGACCGTTTTGTTGGATGAAATGCCGGAAGCAGCGTTTTATAAAAGCAAGCTACCGATGGTTGGCCCATCCGATATCACGACGCACGCGTCGAACACCAAATAGTTTTGCGCCGCGGACGTGCCGTCGTCCGTCGCCGCCACCGGCGCGGGCGGGGCGACAATCATTTGACTTTGGGTGCGTTAAGTTTTACAATAGTTTCATAATGAAAAAATTCTTTGTCCTTTTCACGACCACGACGACCCCCACGGGGGTATAAATTCTGTTGCGCATTGCGCGCGAAAAATCTATAATCAAAAACAATCGACTACCCCGGAAATCTAAGGCGACAAAGTCGCCAAGATTTCCGGCCCTTCTGAGAAGGGCAATTCAGACTGTTCGAATGAGGGACAACTACCCTTCCTAGAAGGGTCGGAATTCGTTAACGAGCGAAGCGAGTTTAAGAATTCCGGGGTAGTCCAAGAAATATCAAGGAATGAAAATGTCAAATTATCCCATCGAAACCATTCGCCATTCGCTGGCCCACGTGCTGGCGGCCGCGGTTCAGAAACTCTACGGCGGGGGCGAGGGGGTCCCGGGTTCCGGCAAAGCCGGCCCCGGGATGACAGTCAAATTCGGCGGCGGGCCCGCCATCGAAAACGGGTTCTATTACGACTTTGACCTGGAACACCGCATCACCGAAGAAGACTTTGCAACAATCGAAAAAGAAATGCGCGAGCTGATCAAATCCAACGGCCGTTTCGAACAGAAAATCGTAACGCCAACCGACGCCAAAAAATTGTTCAAGGATCAGCCGTACAAAATGGAATGGCTGAAAGAATATGACGAGCATGGGGAAAAGCTGTCGACCTATACGTTCCGGGACTTTGCGGATTTATGCCGCGGGCCGCATGTAGAATCGTCCAAAGATCTGCCGCGCGACGGGTTCAAAATCCGCAACGTTGCCGGCGCGTACTGGAAGGGCGATTCCAAAAACAAAATGCTGCAACGCGTGTATGTCGACGCGTTCGCGACCAAAGAGGAATTGGAATCGCACGAAAAAATGATGGAAGAGGCGGCATCCCGCGACAACCGGAAATTGGGCAAGGACATGGATCTGTTCCATTTCGAACCGGACTATGCGCCGGGCGCCGTGTTTTGGCACCACAACGGATACCGCATTTATCGGCGTCTGATCGATTATATCCGTTATCGTCAGGAACGCGCGGGGTATCTGGAAATATCCACCCCGTCGGTCATGGATCGATCTTTGTGGGAAACGTCCGGCCATTGGGCGAAATACGGCGAACATAATTATAGCGGCAAGACCCAGGATGGCCGTACGTTTTGCGTCAAACCGATGTCGTGCCCCGGCGGGATGCTGGTATTCGCCCAGGGGATCAAATCGTACAAAGATTTGCCGCTGTATCTGGCGGAATTCGGCAAGGTCAATCGGTACGAGGCGGCGGGCGGCCTGTCCGGCCTGATGCGCGTGCGCGAATTCACCCAAGACGACGCGCACATCTTTTGCACGGAATCGCAGTTAGAGGATGAGGTTGTGAAGATCCTGCGCTTTATCAAAGATATTTACGGCAAATTCGGATTCGACAACATCACCATGAAATTGGCGACGCGGAAAAATTCCGAATTCCGCATCGGCGACGACGCGACATGGGATCGGGCCGAGGCCGCGTTACAGCATGCGCTGGAAACCAACCATATCGCCTATGAAATCGCGCCCGAAGACGCCGCGTTCTATGGCCCGAAAATCGACAATTATCTGAAAGATTCGATGGGTCGCGTCTGGCAATGCGGTACGGTGCAGCTGGACATGAACCTGCCCGAACGATTCGATTTGAGTTACGTGGACGAGAACGGGGAAAAGAAACGTCCCGTGATGCTGCACCGCGCGATGTTGGGGTCGATCGAACGGTTTATGGGCATTTTACTGGAATCGACGGGCGGGAATTTGCCGTTGTGGCTGTCCCCCGAACCGATCGTGGTCGCGCCGATTTCCGAAAAATACGACGACTACGCGAAATCTGTCGTGGCCGAATTGCGCGCCAATGGGGTGAATGCGCGGGCGGATTTGCGCGCGGAAAAAGTCAACTATAAGATTCGCGATCTGTCGCTATCCAAGACGCCGATCATCGCGGTCGTCGGCGAAAAAGAGGCTGCGGATAAGACCGTGACGCTGCGCCGTTTAGGCGTTGATTCCCGCCTTCGCGGGAATGACGTACAGGAAACGCCGTCTCTGATTCAATTCGTAAAGGATATGGCCGCCGCCGTTCGGTTGCCAGAATGAGGGCAATACCCTTCCCAGAAGGGTCGGATTTCCATCGGCGGCTTTGCCGCCGATGGAAATCCGGGGTAGTCAACAATGTTGATAAACTATAAACAATTACCCTTTAATCCGGAATTGCGCGAACGCGCAAAACATCTTCGGAATAATATGACATTGTCCGAAGTATTGATATGGAAAGAGTTATGTCATAAAAAGTTTCTTGGATTAAACTTTGATCGCCAGAAAATTATTGGAAATTATATCGTCGATTTTTATTGCCCGGATATTGGAATAGTTATAGAAGTAGATGGAAATTCGCATGACTTTAAAGAAAAATATGATACAATAAGACATAAATATTTAGAGAATTTAGGATTGATCGTCATTCATTTGGACGATTTTGCAATAAAAGAAAATATTGGTTGGCCGCTATCTTTGTTGTATGATAAAACGCTAGAAAGGATAAAAACTTTGAGAAAGACTACCCCGGAAAGCTAAGCCAGCAAGCTGGCAAGCTTTCCGGCCCTTCTGGGAAGGGCATTGTTCACAACTTATCTTGAAAGGAGAAAACCATGAAAAAAATAATCGCTTTATCCATGCTCTGCGTTTTATGCGTCGCGCTGTACGGCTGCGCGCATTGCGAGCAAGAGCCGATCGTCAAAGAAAACCACGCGCTGATCGTGCCGCCGAATTTTGGCAACAAGCCGGCGAAATAAATAGTGTGTCATCCCGGGGCGCGGCGTTAGCCGCGAACCCGGGACCCCATGGATTCAACCGTAAACCAGATGTTCAAAGTTATTGGGATACAGTTGGATCAAGGAGATCCCCGGATATTTCCTGAATCAGTCATAGTTGTCATTCCCGCGTAGGCGGGAACCGGGGATGACACTTAACGCGACCCGCATGCTTCGCATGCGGAACAATTAAAAAATTCTTTTTGTTTTGGGTTTGATTTGTGTTATAATGTTCTTATAAATAAAGTGAAAGGAGACACCATGTCATTCAATAAAATTGCCAAAACAATCGCACTTGCGGGCATCATCGCCGTTGCCGGAATCGCGTCGGCGCATGCCGACACCCTGGCCAGCAGCGTCAATATTTGCGGCCTGGTCGCCCAGATGGGCGGCGTGTTCAAAACGCTGCGCGTGCTGGCGTTCGTCGGCGCGGCGTTTTCGATCGCCGGATGGGCGTGGGGATACATCAGCAGCGGCAGTATCGGCGAGAAAGGCAAATCAATGGAAGAGGTTAAAAACAAAGGCACCGCATTGATCGTCGGATTCGTCCTGCTGTTCGGCGTCGGTTTGTTGCTGTCTTTCCTGATGAGCAACAACGGCATGTGCGCCGGCGAATTTAAAACCGCGTTTTGACGGATCGCGCCGTTTTTGCATTCAACCGATTCATCGCGCGATTTTATTGCGCGATGAATTTTTTATGATCCTATCCGATATTTTGAAAATTATTTTTTGATTGCGTCTGTTTTTTATGATATAATGGTTAAAACCGAATAACCGCTAACTGCTAATGATTAGTTATTCGCAATTGTTTTTTTGCGACGAAGGAGCAAAAGATGGCCGTTGAAAACGAAGAATTGGAATTATTGGATCTGGACGACGATGTCGAATTGCCGGAATTGCCGTCGGGAAATCCGCTGGAAACATCCCCGCGGCCGAAACGCCCGTGGCTGTTGTTTTTGGTGGCCGCGCTGGTTATCGCGCTGTCCGCTTATCTGATTATCCGCGTGGTCGCGCATCGGCCGGATGACACGGTCGACGTCAACCTGAATCCGGAAACGACGGTGACCCCGCCGCCCGCGCCGACGGTCGTTGCGCCCGCACCGGCCCCGACGCCGACACCGGTTCAACCCGTCAATATTGATGCATCCACCGGCATGCCCGTCCGCGCCGTAAACGATCGCCCGGCCGCGGCATTCAATCCGAATGCGCCGACCCCGGTCGTCGCGCCGAAACCGCGTCCGGCCGCGCCCGCGCCGTCACCCGTTAAGCCGGCAACGCCCGCCCATGCCGCGACCGCACCCGCGAAACCCGCGACGCCAAAACCGTCGGTGCCGGTGTCCAGCACGGTTTCCACGGGATACATGGTTCAGGTCGGATCTTATTCGACAAAAGACGCCGCGTTGGCCGGTCAGAAACATCTTGCATCCAGTCACCCAAGTTTGTTCGCCGGCCGGCCGTTCGTCGTATTGGCCGCCGTGTTGCCGAACGGGACGACGACGTATCGTCTGCGCGTCACGGGATTCGCGACGTCCGCCGATGCGAACGGATTCTGCAATAACGCCAAATCGGACGGCGTGGATTGTTACGTGGCGAAATAAAAATATAGCGAAAGACGAAAAACGAAAGACGAAAGACGAATAAAAAAGAAAGAATCGTTTTTCGTTTCTCGATTTGCGACAAAGGAGCAAATAATGAGATTCGGATTTTGGGAAATTTTACTGATCGTGGTTTTGATCTTCATTCTGTTCGGCAGCCAAAAGTTTCCGGACACCATGAAGAATTTGGCCGAAGGCATCAATATCTTTAAGCGCGAAATGAAAAAAGGCGACGAAAAAAAAGAAGATGAAAAAACGGAAAGCCATGTCGCGCCGGCGCCCGCGACGCCCGCCAAAAAACCCGCGGTAAAAAAATCGCCGGCAAAATCGGTAAAGAAAAAATAAATCACGGACGCTGAAAAATGAAAGACCTGAAACTGATTGACTGGATGATTCTGATCGCGCTTGTCGGGATGTTCTTTTCCCCGTATGTCGGCACGATGTTGTCCGCCGCGGTTGTCGCCGTTCTGATTTCCGCAAAATTGGTCATGATGATCGTGAAATATTTTCGATTTCCGACAAAGGCGCATGGCTAGAATTTTAAGGCGGGCGCGACATCTGTAACGTCCGTGTTATTGCATAACTAAATTTTGCTTATGGTGTGAAAATGAAACTTTGTAAACTTTTTATGCTTGCAACCGCGGTTGCGATGGGTGCCATCATTAATTCAACGAATACCGCCATGGGCGTCGCCGCGTTGGTTTCTGTCGCGCAAAAGGGCGCGGCGGACGGCGTCGCATCGCTTGGCCCGGATGGCAAAGTGTTGGCCAGTCAGTTGCCCGATGCCGCGAACGCGGATTGGAACGCCACGTCCGGATCGTCGCAAATCCTTAACAAACCGCAAGTCGGAACGACGACGGGGACGATCGCCGCGGGCGACGATGTTCGCTTTGTAACGATGCCGACAACATCCCCGGCCGGAAGTCCCCCCGACGGACAGGTATTCGTGTGGGTTGAATAAAATTTATTGCTGATTTTTGTTTTGCATTTCCTCCAAATTTTTTGGATTTCGCGCCCGGGTGTGATATAATATCCCTATGCCCCAACAAACCAGACTTTTGCCGGAATCTCTGTCGCACGCCCTCAAAAATTTTGCCGCGCGCGCTGCCGGCGCGTTACTATTGCTATTGGGAATTTTTCTGATTGTCGCGTTGTTGCGTCATGACCCGTGGCTGAGTGGTCCCGGCGTCGCATCCAGTTTCGGCCGCCAATCGTTTGTCGGCGAACTCATTTCTTTTATGATTCAGGGCATCGGATGGCTGCCCACGCTGTTCGTTTTCCTGTACCTGTCGCGGATCGGGACATTGATTTTATTTAATTGGCCCCATCCCGCGCCAGAGTTATCCGCCATTGTCGCGTTCATCACTATCGCGGTCGGGGCGGCCGGGTTCGGGATGATCTTTTCCGGCATGGCGGCCGGCGGCATCGTTGGCGCCGTGGTGCATCACGATATCTATGGATTGGTCGGCTGGTTGTGGACGTCCGTGATCGGGATCGTGTTTGTCGCGGCGTTTTTGCTGATGTCCGGCATCTTGCTGCACATCGCGTGGCGCGATGTGCGCGCGGTCATTGCCGCGGTCGCCGCGATCATCCGGTGGATTTTGGGCGTGCTGCACCTGCGGGAATACAAAGAGTTTAGCGTTGAGAGTTTAGAGTTGAGAGATAAGAAAAAAGAGAATAAAAAACAAGTTGGCGAATCAAAGAAATCAAATCAGGCGAAACCGAATGTTGCGCCGGTAAAGAAACGTCTTAACTCTAAACTCTCGACGCTAAACTCTGATTACAAATTGCCGCCGCCGGAATTTTTGGAAAAATCCGTCTTTTCGAAACATGCGGTGACGGCCGAGCTGAAACGCACGGCATCCGCGATGGAGGCGAATTTCGAACAATACGGCATTTACGGCAAAGTCATGGGGATCAAGCCGGGGCCGATCGTGACGCTGTACGAATTCGAACCGGCGGACGGCATGCGCATCAAAAACATCACCGACACCGTCAAGGACATGACGCGCGCGATGGCCGCGGAAAACATCCGCATCGCGCCGATCATCCGCACCAAATACGTCGGCGTCGAAATGGTGAATATGGATCGCGCGACCGTGCGATTCCAGACGCTGATCACGTCAAGCGAATTCACGGATTCGCGGTACCACATCCCGCTCGCTCTTGGCGTCGATATCGGCGGCAACCCGGTTTACTTTGATTTGGCGAAAATGCCGCATTGTTTGATCGCGGGGCGCACCGGTTCCGGAAAATCCGTATTCGTGCAATCCATCATCATGTCGATGCTGTACCGGTTTCGGCCGGACGAATGCAAACTGGTCATCGTGGACCCCAAGGGCGTGGACTTTACGTTATGGCATGACATTCCGCATTTGCTGACCCCGATCGTCACTGACGCGACGATGGCGGTCAACGCGCTGAAATGGTCGGTGCGCGAGATGGAGGAACGGTATAAGAAACTGAAAGACGTCGGCGTTCAGAATATCGAGGGGTATAACGAGGCGATCGCGGAACTGCGCGCCAAAGGCAAGACAATCACGAAACAGGTGCCCGTCGGCACGAATCCGGAAACCGGCGCGCTGGAATTCGAGGCGCGCGATATAGAATTGATCGAACTGCCGTATCTGGTGATCATTATTGATGAGGTTGCGGATCTGATGAGCGTCGCGCGGAAAGAGGTCGAGGCCTGCGTTCAGCGGTTGGCGCAAAAGGCGCGCGCGGCCGGCATCCATCTGGTCATGGCGACGCAGCGGCCGGATACGTCCGTCATTACCGGCGTGATCAAGGCGAATTTCCCGACGCGCATTTCTTTCCAGGCGCGGTCGAATATCGATTCCATGACAACCCTGGGTGAGAAAGGGGCCGAGCAGTTATTGGCGTTCGGCGATATGCTGTTCAGCGAGGCGGGCCGCGTCCCCGTGCGTATTCACGGCGCGTATATCGATAACAAGGAAGTCAACAAAGTGGCGGATTTCCTGCGGGCCGAAGGCGCGCCGGAATACGTCGACGGCATCTTTGAAACCCCAGAGGGCGAACAATCGTTCGGCGGGGGCGAGCCATTCAACGAACCGATTCCCGGCATGCCGCGGTCGCGCGGGGAAAAAGACGGCGACCTGTATAAACAGGCGATCGAATACGTGGTGCATGATAAAAAGCCGACGATATCGTACATCCAACGCCGGCTGGGCGTCGGGTACAACAAGGCCGCGACCTTTATCGAACGCATGGAGGCCGAGGGCATCGTGTCCGCGCCCGACGCGAATAACAAACGGCATATTTTATAAAAGGATAAAAAATGAACGAAAGCGAATACGAAAATTCTTTGGCGGAATTTGTATACGAAAATCTGAACGCCCCGGTTCCCGTATCGTCGTTTGATCAGAGCGAATTGAATTACTATGCAAGGGTTTTCGGCATCAAAGAGCAAGGGGTGAAAGACCTGATCGGTCAACTGAACAAGATGGCGCGCAAAAATTTTTCGTTCGCAAGGGCGTGCAGCACCATACGGAAAAAATTATCCGCAATCAAAGCCGTGGATATATACGCCGATAACGAAAGATAACAGTAAGCCCGTGCGTTGTCCGCGCGGCATATCTTGTAAAGGGAATTCGTATGTTTGTGGAAATCGATCGAAATCAGTTGCGCGATAATTTTCAGCCGGCAAGGCTGGTGCTGGTCGTCGTTGGGGATCCGAAAAACAATCGGTTTAACTTTTTGCCGATCGCGCACAATATGCATTGCAGTTACAAACCGCATTGCATGGCGGTTGCCGTCGACGCAGAAAACTATTCGTACGGATTGCTGCAAAACTGCGATGAATTCGTCATCGCCGTTCCGACGGAAAGTTTGGCGGAAACAGTTTTGAAAAGCGGGAATGTTTCCGGTCGGCATATCGATAAATTCAAAGAATTCGGTCTGACCCCGTTGCGCGACGATTCGTCGAAAGCCGCCGGAATCAAGGAGTGCAAAGCGAATGTGTTTTGTAAAAAGATCGCGTTTCATCAAGTCGGGGGCGACGCAATCGTCGTTGGACAATTTGAAAAGATTTTATTGGATGCGGATAACCATGAAAAAAATCTACTCAGCTTCGGCGCGGGCGACGTCGGTTTTCTGTCGCTGGCGCACGAAGGCAAACATAACATAGGTGTTGTGAAAGATGCCGGCTAAAGTTTTCTTGACCATTAACGATTCCCGTTGGGAAAAATACAAAATCGATTTCGCAAAGATCGCGAATGTCGCGGTGGACTTTGCGTTGCAGAATGACAAGATGCAGCAAATCATCGACAAAGCGGACGGGGAAAGGAATTTTAAATTATTCAGCGACGGCGGCAAGTGGTACGGCGGTCGTTTTTTCGGAAACCTTGGCGGGCCGTTTGCCGGGATAAAGCGCGAGGTTTCGATTGTCCTGACCAACGACGCGGAAATCAAAAAATTAAATAAAAAACACCGCAAGATCGACAAAGCCACGAACGTCCTGTCCTTTGAAACCGGCGACCCCGAGATGTTGGGCGATATTTTCATCTCGTTCGATACGGCGATGAAAGAGGTTGTAGGGGCGCGTCGCGTCGCGCCCGATGGCGACTCGCGAGTCGCCCCTACGTTCGTCGATCATGCGACGCATCTGATCGTGCATGGCATTTTGCATTTGATGGGATACGATCATTTGAAAGAGACGGACGCGGTTGCAATGGAATCGACCGAAGTAAAGATATTGGCGAAATTGGGAATAGGGAATCCGTATGAAGAGAGCATAGATAATAGAGCAGAGAGCATAGATAAAAAACCGAAAAAAAATAAATCTATTATCTATGCTCTATGCTCTATGCTCTGCGGCGTAGCCGCAAGTTTCGGCTTTGCGCCGTTTTATTTATGGCCACTGACGATCGTCGGGATCGGGACCGCGTATTATCTGATTTTTGCGTCGCAAAAATCAGATCAGGTAAGAGGTAGACAGGTAGGAGGTAAGAGGTTAGAGGTAAGAGATAAAGTTGAACACCGCCGCAAACCCTTTTCATTCAACCTCTTACCTCTTACCTTTTACCTCTTACCTTTTTCTTTTGGCGCGGGGTATGCCGCGGCGTCGTTTTGGTGGATGCTGAATTCCATTTACGTCGTGCCGGAATTGGCGAAACAGTTCGCGGTCTGGACGATTCCGGGATTGATCGGCATCGCATTGGCCGGCGGACTGATCTTCGGATTGCCATTCGCGATGACGGCGGCGTTCAAAATGAATCATTGGAAACGTCCGGTGATTTTTGCGGCCGCATGGACGTTCGTTTTATGGTTGCGCGAATGGCTGTTCACGGGATTTCCATGGAATCCGTTGGCGAATATCGCGATGCCGTGGCCGACTCTTTCGAATTCAATGGCTTTGTTCGGGGCGCTGGGCCTGACGTTCGTTCTGGCCGGACTGATTGCGTCGGCGTCCGAATTGTTTCAAAAGAATAAGAATAAATTGATTCCGTTTTATATTTTCGTTCCCTTGTTGATCATCGGAATAGGGTACGGATACTGGAACCAGTGGAACAGCATCGTATTGTGCAACGCGTGCAAGGAATGGCCGATCATCCGAATCGTCCAGCCCGCGGAATCCGCGATGCAAAAGGCATCGCATTCGCGCGAAGAAGCGTTGGCCAACGCCGATGCGAATGTGAGCAATCTGATCGGGTTGAGCAAATCCGAACCGGCCCCCACCCAAGATTCCGTAATCGGCAAAGCCGATAACGGAATCTATCCCGCCCCCGCAAGCGGGGGCAGGAAAACCCCGGATATTATCGTGTGGCCGGAAACGGCGTATCCGTATCTGATCCCGACGGGCGCGGATGGTGCGGCGTTAACCGATTTTTCGCCGGCCAAAGAGATGGGGACCAATGTGATCGCCGGCGCGAACACGTTTATCGTTCCGGATGAATTGCATGAATCGGATCGTTTGGACAATCCGAAGTTTTTCAATTCGATGATCGTTGCCGGCGCGGATGGCCGGATTCAAAGGATATACAGCAAATCGCACCTGGTCCCGTTCGGCGAATACCGGCCGTTCGGCGACATTATCCCGACGCCGGCGCAATTAACGCCCGGTCGGGGGCCAACTTTGATTTCCGTCGCAACCGCGACGGAAATCAAAGAGAGCACAGAGCATAGAGCACAGAGCAGAGATTTTGTTTTTGCACCCGCAATTTGCTATGAAATTATTTTTAGCGATTCATTGATTCCACGACTCACGACTCACGATTCACGACTCACGGCGGCGCAGCCGATGGCGATTATCAATATCACGAACGATACCTGGTTTGGCAAAACGCCCGGCACGTATCAGCATCTGGATATGGCGCGCCGGTATGCGATCGAATCCGGCCTGCCCATTGTGCGGGCGGATTATTCCGGAATTTCGGCGTTCATCGCGTCCGACGGGCGCATCGTGTCGTCATTGCCCGTCGGCGTTCCCGGCGCGCTGGACGGTGTCGTGTCCGGCGAGCATGTGACGCCGTACCGCACCATAGGCCGCGATTGGATGATGGCGGTTATCCTATTGTTTACGATTGCAGTTGCCTTAACACCCACACGCGGGTCGCGGAAGAAAGGTTAGAAGAGAGTTTAGAGTTTAGAGTTGAGAGTTGAGATTTGTTTCGTCCTTTATCAATCTCGCTAATGATTTCGGCGATCGATTTCTTTTGTTTTTTCGCGATGGCACGCAACGCGTCGACGAACGCGTCCTCTAGCGTGATCGACGTTCGGTGTCCGGAAATCGTGACGGATATTTTCTTCATGATTTACGATTTACAATTTACGATTTCAGGATTATAAAATCATAAATCCTAAATCATAAATCGTAAATTTATATTCTCCCAATTATTAGACAGTCCATGATCGCGCGGTACGGGTCGCCCTCGTATTTGCGCAGCGTCCCCAGGTTTAGATTGTTTAACATATAAAAAGTTCCGAACGCGTCGAAGGCGAACCAGAACATCTGATTCCGGCCCACGATCGTTTTGCCGCGGGCGGCCGGGATGTTCGCGATTTCGCGATTGACCTGAACAATGTCCGGAATTTCGTAATTGAATTTGACCCGGTCGAATTTGTCCGGGCCGAAAATATTCGCGTCCCCCATGATGATGCCGCCCGCCATATTTTTATAAATATCGATCAGTTCCAACGAAAACATTGCGCACCGCATTTGTTGCAGGCTTCCGCGGCTGAGTTCGATCGCGCGATCGGATGTGACGGGCAGCATGATCGCGTTCCGATTTTTCAATTCCGAAAAGAATTCTTCGCGGGTCAAGATTTGCTCACTTTGTTCGCAAATAGCCTTATAGCCCATAGCCGTTAGCCCATAGTCTATAAGTCTATATTTTATTTTTTAATTATCCGTTCTTTACCGTTGGCTCTGCACTCCTATGGGCTATGGGCTATTACACCATGCCTCGTTCTGCGGCGAATTGGGCCGCCATCTGGCTTAGCCGGTCGGACGTCGCGTTTCCGCCGTCGCCGCCGCCCAAGAGTTTTGTCGGGATGTAAACCTTTTTTTCCGGATTCGGAATCCATAGCGTCGGTTTGCCCGATTGTTCCAATGCGAACCGATCCATGTTTTGGCCGTACGGAAACCGCGGGGTTAGGAACATGTTTTTGACGGATAACTCGCCGCCGTATTCCAGCGGATGCCGCCATCGGATGGATAGGTTTTCGGGAATAGAGCGTCCCTGGATCAATCCCATAAACGATTCTTCGGATAAATTCAGGAACGACAATTCCTGAATCGAATCGGTTAACGATTTTAGGAATTCGGCGCGCAGCGCGCGCAGCTTTGCGAACCAGTCCGCGGCGACGGCGGACAGCCGCGCCGGTATTTCTTTGACCGGCATGTCGTCCATCAAAAGCTCGGCCAGCCTGCGCTCGGCCTCTTGTTTGGTCATTTAGAGCCTAATAGCCCATAGCCCATAGCCCATAGTCGTTTGACTTTTGACTATGGGCTAACGGCTATGGGCTTTGGTTGTTAAAATATTCCGCGACGGTATCCATGTATTCCGCGTACGCGTCGAAATCTTCCTGTTCCGCGGCGGCAAGTTGCCGATTGGGATGGTCGGCCAGATATTTTTGAAACCCGGACGCGTCGTCGAATACCATGATGTCAAAGGCGTCCCAGATGGTCTGAACCTCGGGCCGGTTGGTGATTTTTCCGGATTCCATCACGACGAATCCATGAATCGTTATCTTGATTTCTTCGTCCAGCGTTTCATTGAACAGCGCGCGCAGCTTTTCGATCGCGCCCGTCAATTGCCAGACCGGCGACGCGAATTCCCCGTCCGCGTCGGATTTCCAGATCGACGCGCCGCCCTCGACCGCGCGCACGTCGCCGTGCGCCCCGCAGACGATGCCGATCAGCAATGCCTCGTCCGTGCCGATCGCCCAGATGCCCGGACGGATGCCGCCGATGCGCGGCGCAGATTTGTTGATGAATCCGACGTTCCGTATCATTTCGTTTATTTTAAGGACGGAAACGGGATCGGGATCCGCCGCGCGTGCCGGGCCGGCGATCGCATCGCGGCGCGGCGTTGCCGGCGCGGCCGGTGTCGTCGCAGATTTGTTTTGGGGCTGGGCGGCGGCCGGGATATTCAGCAGGGGCGGACGCACCACCGGCGCAACCGGCGTTGCCGGTTGCACCGGTAGAGTTGAGAGTTGAGAGTTGAGAGTTGAGATATTATTACGGGCCGCCGTGTTTGATTGGATATAAGAAGCATAAGCAGGTTCGGCGGCGTGTATCGACAATGGTCTGGCGTTATCTGTACTCCACCCTTCGCGCTGCGCGCTACGGGTGGCAGGCTGTGACCGGTTATCTGTTATCTTTATTTTGCGGTGCGGATGGGAAATCAGGTACAGCCCGATCGGCCAGATCAGCGCGAAAACAATGATGGAAACATAGAACCAAATCGAGATCGGATCCGCGCCCGTCTGAATATTCGCCAGGTACCGCCAATGGGCGCGCAGGAAAATATTGAACCCGAACCGGATATCGAACCAAAAGCTGGCCGCCAGCAACAGCGCCAGCGTCCATAAGATATCCAGCAAGAATTTATCGATACGAGGTTTCATTGTTAGCCCATAGCCGTTAGCCGTTAGCCCATAGCCGTTAGCAAGTTGCGACAGTAATAAACAATCCAAATTACTATGGGCTATGGGCTGTGGGCTATCGGCTTTTTTTTCATTATACCACGGGCGCGCGTTATGATACAATTGAAAACATGATCGATTATACGAATACCTTGAACGAGCTTTTGGGCAAAATTGACATCAATGCCGTCGCGGCGGCGGACGCGTCCGAATTGGTTGCCGCGGCCGATCGCGCGGTCGGCATCGGCGCGCGCGCCGTTCTGGTCACGGCCGCGTCCGCGCATACGATTTGGGCATGGCTGGAAAACAAAGACATATTGATTTTATCCATGCATCGCATGGATAAAATCAAAGAGCAGCGGGCAAAACCCGCCGCCCGTAATAGCCTTGGCGAAGGGCGGGGCCAAGGGCAAAGGTACGAGAATCTTATCCTTGGAATAACTTCCGTTTTAAAGAAAGGCGCGGACGGGGCGGTCATCGATGCGGGCGCGGATTTATCCGGGTTGGCGTCCGTGTTGTTTTCGGTGCGGGCCGACCTGTTCTTTGGAAAAAAATTGATGGTCGCGGTCGATTTGGCGCGGACGGATCCGCTGTCCTGGGGCGATGTTTTTTTGGATCTGAAAAAAATAGACGCCGACGGATTATTCCTGACATTCGGCGGCGATTCGGAAAAACGCGATCTGGCCGGGCGGCTGTACGGCATGCTGAACGCGTGGGACGCGGGATTCAATGGCGTGGTTTACTTTGATTTGGACCGTCCGCGCGACATCGAAGAGGCGCATCGCCTGGTTGGCAAGATGCGGCCGGAATTGAAAAACAGAGTGCGGTTTTTTATCAAACAAAAGTAATCATTGACATCCGGCGTCGGGCATTCGATAATATTCATATCATGAATATGAAAAAAATCTTATTTATTGGCAGAACGATTGCGATGTGTTTTGCGCTGGGTCTATCGGGGATTGGGCGTGCGCGCGCGGATGAGTCGCTGTATCAGCCATACGATCCGGATGCGGATGACACGGTCGTCGTGCAATCGGGCGTATACGGCGAATACGATCCGACCGACACCGTCGGGGAACCGACCCAACTGATCCCCGTCGCCGTGCCGGCGCCCGCGGCAAAGCCCGCGGTGGCCCGTATGGCGAAGTTGCCCGAACCCGTTCGCTATCGGGTCGCCCATATCAATCGCGCGCCGTATCCCCACGGCACGGTCGTTGCCCAGGGGGTGTTTGCCGGTAAACCGATAAATGCAACCGCTCGCGTCCCATCGCCTGCGTCCCTCGGCGTTGGGGACCCTCGTGCGCCGCGGGCCGCCGCGCGCCCCGCGACAAAACAGCCGATCAAAAAACCGGTCGTTGTTCAACCAGTGGAAAAACCGGTCCCGGCGCAACCCGATAGCATCCTGCCCCCTCCAAAGGAAAATATGAATGTGTCCGTTGCCGCGGTCGCGGCGTCCACCTTCGCCAACC
>JGI20166J26741_10270004_pt1 | contig 16607 bp, 8 predicted proteins | sample TergutCu122P5_FD_26741 | JGI IMG/M metagenome (IMG submission 26741)
TCCTTCATCCAATTGGGTAGCTGTTCATCTCAGCCTTTGGTGAGTTTTTGCCCTTTTATAGTGTGTTTTTTACTATTTTATAAAACTTATCTTTAAATAGCGGGCAGCACCCAGAACGAATTAAACGATTTTCTATAGAAACCTACGGGAAATCACGTTTCGGCTAACGAAGATTTCGGCTAACGAATGTAATTCCGGAATGAATTATCTTCGTTAGCCGAGGTATCGCTGTACAGCACCAATAAACAGCAGCAGAAGTTATGCTGAGACGGTACTGTACTTATCTTCTACATCGAAGTCTACAGCCTACCAAACCTAGACAGAACCACACGGTGCAAAGTGCTGGTCTGAAAAATTTATAACCAGAACTCCGTAGTGACTATGTTACAGAATGAGCGACAGGGAGGGATCTTGATGCGAATGCCGGCAGAGAAAGATTTTCTCTTCACCATTAAGTCCAAACTTGCTCTGGCGCTCAACCAGCCTCATATTCAATACGTAACGAAGGCGTGTTCCCCGAGGGTAAAGTGGCCAGGACGCGAAGCAGGCCACTAACCTCCTTACAGTGCCAAGTTAAACATAAGTGGGGACATAATCCCACTCACCCACATGTCTGTATGGCATACACAGGGATAATATAACCTCCCGCCCCCCAATAAATTGAAGCTGTCTTTCAAACACCTCTTACGTTTAGAGTCTAGCCGTCCCAAATCAATGCCGCCGATAACAGCAGTATTTAAGTAGGTTAGGGTCGAGCTCGTGACTCCTTGCTTCCGATGGTTTGAAAGGCAGAGGCGGCTTCTGAAATCTGGAGCTTAGGGTAAACATAAAACTATCTCCGGGAATATGCAGGAAGGTCGCAGAAATTGGGATCTTACCCCCACCTGTCGCAGTTCAACAGTGACGTCGTTACAACACGCGACGAGTGATTAATCCAACAAACTATGGTTCATCGAAAACTTGTGTTCCTTACTGATGTCGTCACTGTGAGACTGCTCGTGCTTTCGTTGTTATTATTCTTTCCGTGACAGTCAAGCTTTGTTACAAGGAACTTCTAATTCCCTGTAGAAATAAGTTTCCCGGGGATCGGCTACATTCCATCGCCTTCGAAAATCAAAAGGCAAGGTTTTGATGCCGGGAAAACACGCCCAAGATCAAGATGTCTGCAACAGTCAGCTTAAAATTTTAAAATAATGCAGGAAATCTGGCTGGCCAAGAGAATAACTGCCACCACGTGAAGTATTCCAGCGCGAAAACGTGTTTGAATGACAATGGCCGTACATGACGTCAAGTAACTACATTCTCCCCGCGTCTGACACCTAGGCCGGCTTAGCATTTCTGCAAGCAAAACAGAAGATTCGTGGTCTGCCGTGAGTAGGCGACAGACTAGCGCCTAAAAGGTTACATCTTCTACACTACTTTTATAACACTATGGCTCAGAAGTGATCAGTAAGTCAATAATTTATTAATTTCTTAAAAATGTATCTGCAGGAGGAATGCCTAACAAACCCACGTATCTCTAAACTTCATTAAGCCAAATCATTATCCTGAAGCTCCAGCTAATGTTCCTGTATCATGCGAAGGCTCGGCACAGTAATAACCAATCACTACAATGAGCATATTCAATGAAACTGTGCTGCCGAACTGTCCGTCAAACGTTACAGTGTACAAAAGTGCTTCGATCCACACAGCAACAAGCACATAGTGACAAAGTATCGTTTGATAACCCCAGAATTTTCCCGTTTAAATTTCAACTAGATGTATGTAAGTACTGACTAGAAGAGGAATAAAATACTCGAGACGTGAAGTACAAATTGAGGTAGACAAATACAAGAAGAATACTGACTCGCACGCCTGCCCGGCTCTACAATATTTTTCCACGTTATATCATAAATTGCACGATTTTCTAAAAAAGTTATTTAACATGAAATGCGTGTTTTGATTTTCTCTAAGGTGTTGGTTTGAAATATTTCTCATTCTAAGAAGAAAAGAGCAAGACATGATCAAAAATGAATATCGGTCTTCATGTAAAGTACCTGCAATTCGTGTCCGATTTTGATGAAATTTGAATTTTCTAGATAGGTTTTCGAAAAATACTCAAATATACAATTTCATGAAAATCCGTCCAATGGGATCCGACTTGTTCCACGCGGGCGGACGGACAGACAGATAAACATGGTGAAACGAATAGTCGCTTATCTCAATTTTCCGAAGGAGCCTAAAAACAGCGACTGAGAAATGTGCGGTTATCATGGACGTGCGCCATTATCCTGCCGTATTTTGTGGCATCAGTATTCGTAAGACCAGCCCACACCCTCATGTCTGGTTTTCGTCCTTTAGGTCAGTGTTTCTCAACCTTTGTGAGACCGCGGCCCGGTAAATTCTTTTTTTATAAGAGGGCCCGGTCCGAAAAAATTTACTCGTAAAAACCTTTCCAATTTTTTTAAGTTCGTACGTTACACTAACATAAGTATTAATAATTAATTATAGCATAATAATGAAGAGTATTAGTACACTCATGTATAGGGTGTGGCATGCTGATAAATATTAAATTACATTTAAATTAGTTACCAATTACTGGACTAATGAAATCTTGGTCACTGATTTTTGCTACACAGATGTTATTTAGGCGCTCTGGGTCTGAGCTTTTCGACACATTCAAGAATATTATTCTCCTCAGAATATTTCTACTATAAAATATTTATTCATGAAAAATGCTTAGAAAACTAAAATGACTAATTCCATGAAAACCTCTCGCGGCCCGGTATAATTGGCGCCAGGGCCTGGAACCGGGCCGCAGCCCGGCTGCTGAGAAACACTACTTTAGGTCGTGCCAACACAATTCGTCGAGGCCAAATATCGCATGTGTTAGTTCGCAATGTGCCCCTTCATTTCATCTGTGGCAACGTTTAAGCTGGAGGAACGCCCCTTGTCGTCTGTAAGGCAGCCAGCTATCCAATGTAGCGGTCCGGGTGCGAAATGACAGGACCATTAATTAACAGTGAGCCAGCTTTGTTGTAGTACTGCCAATTTGGGCTGTGATCTGCACCAAGAGAGATTACGTTCTATCCTGTAAGGTCGGCCACTGGCCTCGGAGTCTGATTAGGATAACAAAGCAACCGACACAAAAATCACAATTCAAATTACGGACTAAAAGGCTCGCCGCCTCTAAGGACACGACAAAAGATAGTTACTTCTATCCACAACGGCTGCAGTAACAATGAACTTGATAGCAAGAGGATTGCAGGCCAGCAGGCAAGAGTGGTATATGTCTAATTGATACGCTATGAGACTGAACAGCACGATAACTATGGGGTGAATGTTCCTTGCCAAATACGATCATTAATATATGCTAACAGCTAGTGTATGACCCGCATTAGGTACAGTATGTAAAGAAAAGGCAAAGTTGCGACCCTCCTCTTCCCGCCCGCCACAGCTACGACAAGATGCCTACCTCAAAACACTCTACATAGTCGATAGGAACTTTTCCTGCCTATCACTTCAGTATGCAGTCAAACCACTTGTCACCTTAAACACAGAAACAGTACGTTCCTCCGAAACGCCGGAATTCTATACCGCTACACCATGCAGAATCCTTCCCCCAAACAAAAAGACCATGATCTGACGGTGAAACTGTCATAGTACATACATTAAGTACAACGCCAAAAATATACATGAAGTGGAATCACAGCTACGCGTATACTTAACTCATGTCTTTATTTCTAGACAATCAATATCTCAGAGCTGATGATCACTAATAAAGTTTAGAGAACTTGGAAAAAGGCGGTCATGGCCTAATCTGGAAGGAATGAGGCAAATCACGAAAGCACGTCTTAAGGTGACATAAAATTGAACTGGGCACCTCACAAATTCAAGTCTACAGCGACAGCACAATGCCAACCTATTCGGCCAAGGAACTCGGCACTAGACGAAAGTGGTCATCCTCACACCCCGACAGCTTCACTCTCGGAGAAAGTTCCGGTACCCAGTGGAGAGAACTAGTTTAAAAAAAGGGCCAAGTGGAAAACAAAAAAATCCCCGACGCTGTTGGGATTCAAACGCCAATTCCTCGGTCGTCTAGACTGCGAATTAGTCGCCATACGACGGTACCCACGTCCAGTCTATTCCAATCTCGAGAAAAAGCATCCCGATATTTCCGTATTTTTCCCCCATAAGATAAATTCAGAAACAGGACCCTAAAAGAGGCTATCAGTCCGTTTCAAAATCACAGTGATGTCTGTTTCATCCCATCTAACACACGTTCCCCAGCCTCATAAAAACTATTCTGGCATCAAAGCTTGTAAGTCTGCAGTACATACGAAGGGGTGCTGTTAAGTCCCCTTAGCCCGACCTACTTCCCGATGTCGTAGGACGGAAATGATAGCGTCGTTGGAAAGATGGGTCTGTTCATGTGCCGAATTGCAAGTCTTTTCTTGTTACAGAGGCTGAAAGGAAGCATGTCAGGCGACGCGCGAGATTTCAACAACATCGAGACGCGAGCTGTGATCAAGTTGTTTCTGACAGAAACATTAGGGAAACATGCACCATCGTATGCCACCGTCAGAAACTGGGCGGCCCCATTTAAAGGTGGTGATTTTTCCACCTGTGATGCGCCTCGTCCTGGACAACACAAAACACCGACCAACCCGGAGTTTATTGATCAAATTCACGAGGTAATCTTGGAAGACCGCCGGATTTCGGCTAAACCAGTAGCTGAGCAACTGGGCATCTCACGTGAGCGGGTTGGGTCCATCATTCATGACGATTTGGACATGCGGAAGCTCTCCGCGAAGTGGGTCCCGAACTGCCTCAACGCGGATCAAAAACGTCAACGGTGCCAGTAGTCTGAGCGACTTTCTGGGAAAGTTCTCGCCTCGATTTTTTTGGGACCAAGACGGCATCCTCCTCATTCATTGCCTTCTAAAGGGCCAAACTATCAACGTGGAGTACTCATCTCTGCTGGTGCAATTGAACGACATATTGAAGGAAAAACGCCGCGATAAGGTAACTAAGGGGGTCTGTTGCATCTAGTTGGCATTTTATTTCCACATATTAACGACGATGCACGGTCAAAATCACATCAAATAAGGGGGTCTTGTTTTTGCACGACAATGTCCCGGCTCACCGGGCACTTACAACCCAGAAGAAACTGGCCTACCTGGGCTTCCAGTGTCTTGATCAGCCACCCTATTCTCCGGATCTGGCCCCGTTGGACTATCACCTGTTCCTTGGACTGAAAAAACAATTGAGAGTTCGCCATTTTTCGTCCGACGCGGAGGTCATTGCTGCTGCGGAGACCTGGTTGGAAGAACAACCTTCTGATTTCTTTTTTGAGTGGCTTGCAAAATTTAGAGCAATGGACCAAGAAGTATATTGAGCTTCGTGGGGAGTACGTTGAATAAATCCCGAGATTGGTCGCTGTAGCTTGTATCCTTCCTGGTCGGGCTAAGGACTTAACAGCACCACCTCGTACAAGTAATCTTTACACATTCATGTCCAAACTCATTAATAACAATAATGAGGGTCGATTATAAAGACCATCCGACAAAGGCTGTTTGTGGAAAATATCACTGTTAATGCAAGAATCATACGAAAGACATAAATATGCTGTGTACACAAAATCCATATATTTAAATGGTAAAGCAAGTGGTCCACACAGTAACCACTGAACACTAATGGACTAATTTACGCGAATTATAAAATAACTGATCGATTTTATGTTAATGGTACCGACGAACGCACAATTTAAAACACATGCATTATCAAAACAATAACAGTACTCGAAGAAACAAGCAGAAAGATACTAAGTAAGTTCGTCGTAATTCGATGACACACAGTCTACGAGACATACGGTGTCGTTACAAAGACCAGAACTCAATGAATACGGGTACATGAGTACTCCGTAAGTTTCGTAATGTCCGCTTAACAACAGGATGCAAACCACCCGACCGACTCACATAAACAGAAGGGCATGGAATGTTATGCAGCCGTCTCCGTCTCAAGTCTTACGATATGTGACTCCGTCCCGGCGCTACTCTGTCCACCACAAATCCCACATGGACTGACCTGGGATCGAACCCGAAATTCAACCGTGAGGTTCTCCCACTACGGCCTGAGCTACGGAACGGCCTCTGGCCTTTGAGCTGCTGAGAGTCTCAAATATCGCTCCTATATTTTCGTTTAATACTGATTATTTTTGGGCCTAACTAAACTTTATAGTAACAACATATCGATTTAATTTCTGATGGGCCTCCATCAGCATTACAAGTCCCTTTCATTCGTTGTAATCCTCATATTACTTTCACTGTATCCCAGTACACATCAAAATTAGGGAATACGCAAATACCTGCCGATAAGAGCAACACATCCCATGATGGACTGACATTCAGCTGATAGGAAACACACTTAAGAAAGGCCAAAGGTCAATTAGGCCTACTGTCCTGAACCACCTAAAACATTTTGAATGCACCCATTATATATTGTGTAACAACTGTACAAAAATATTCAATAACATACCATAACTACACAAAAATTATATGCCAATCCAACATTTACTCCCAAATACACTTACTACGAGGATTGCTCAGAAAGTAATCCGTCACATCTTTTTTCTCGGAAACTATTTATTCAGAATGTATTAAATTCACGCACAGTATAACTGGATGTTTCCTTTACACATGTTATTTTTCCACATAATCTCCATCTACGTCTACGGCCTTACGCCAGCGCGAAACTAGGGCATGCTGTACCTGCTCGTTTCCTGTTCACGTAGCCATGTCCTTACTGTACGAATCACGCTCTTGTCATCTTCAAACCTTGTCCCACGCAGTGTATCCTTCAGTGGCCCAAAAAGATGAAAATCTCACGGCGCCAGATCAGTACTATGGGGGGGATGGGGGAGCACAGTCCAACCAAACTTGGCGATTGCCTCGTGGGTTCATAGACTTGTGTGAAAGCGGGCATTGTCGAGCTGAATCAGCATGTCTCCTGGATTCTTGTTAGGCCGCACTCGCCGGTAACGCTGTTTCAGTTTTTGGAGGGTTCTGATGTACACGTCCGAACTGAATGTCTCACCTAGGGCCATCACAACCACCAGAATCACTCCATCAATGTCCCAAAAGATGGTGATCATGACCTTTCCGGCGGAAGGAGTTGTCTTGAACTTCTTTTTTCTTGGTGATTGCGGATGCTGACACTCCACTGACTGCCTTTTCTTCTCCGGCTGATAATGGTGAGCCCAGGTTTCGTCACCTGTGACGATCCGGGACCAAAAGGCCTCTCCCTCAGCATCAAAACGCTCCAACAATTCAGAACAGATGGCTTTCCTTTAACGTCTGTGCTCCGTTGTGAGACTTCGAGGAAACCATCTCGCGCATAACTTCGAAGATTCCAAAGCGTCAATAATTGCAATTGCATTTCCATTGCTGACTGAAAGCTCTACGACCAAATGCCGACTTGTGATGCGCCGATCCGCAAGAATAATGTCATTGGCGCGCTGCAACATGTCTGGGCTGGTGGCTGTGGCAGGATGCCCAGACCGCGGTCAGCAATGCAGCTCAGTTTCTCCACTTCTTGAACTCTGAACCCAGCGTCCAACGGTGCTCCGATCGACTGCACAACTTCCATACACAGCACACAACCGTTTGTGAATGTTTCCCATACTTTCTCTGCCACTAAGAATTAAATTACAGCTCGTTGTTTGTAGGGTGTGTCACACAAACGCCATTTTCAGAGACGACTACAGCGGCGCTATCTGTTGGACGACCATGTACTTAGACACATGTGCGCAATAATCATCAGTGTTGCTACCTCTCAATTTTCACACTGTTATCTTTATTCTGGAATGAGAAAAAAAAAATGTGGGGCATTACTTTCTGAGCAACCTACGTACATGTTTCGGGGTTGAAGATCAGCTTAAGGGAAATACAACTAAGTAACAATCAGACTAACCAACTAAACAACCAACTGACTCAAAGGAGCAGAGTCTTTCTTGAGAAGCTAACGGTTCTCAGCTAGTCAAGAAATTATCTGCATTTTATTGAACCCGAAGGTTCATTACCAAATTCACAAAAGCCCGCCAAGTGTCCCTATCTTGAGCCAGATCAATTCAGTCCATGCCCCCCAGTCCCACTTCTTGAGGATCCATTTTAAATACACTCCTCTCACCTACGCCGGAGTATTCAAAGTTGTCTCTTTAAGGGAACATGACATACACGGGCTCCTCATGTTCCAAGTGCCGAATCTCATGTCCTTTTTTTATTGCTTTGCTTGTACCAAAGGATCAGTCGAGGAGCGAGGCAAATGTCAATGTTTTGTAACACGGTAATTGTTTAAGATGAAGAGTTGTTAGAACCTCGTCCCAACTCCACGCTGGAATGCCACCCCTTGCCGACTGTCCGCCGTTCCTCCATCTGGAACCTAAGGACAAGTCACGCCGTGGCGACAGGGACCCATTTATCATGGCTTAAGGGAAACACAACACTACATAAAAGGAGAATTAGTTAAGATTTAACACTCACACAACATATTCTTCCAATTATTAACATAACATGGCCAGATCATACTGTTTCAACACACCATTTATATAGGCTGAATTATACCCTAAAAAGAAACAAAAAAAGATGATGTGCTAAAAATCTTTCTCCGCCTCAGTCTGATACAATACAACCCCCATTGGGGGTTGTATTTTACAGCACTCTAGTGGGCTTTAGCCTCCTCGCTTGCGAGGTTTCTTGATCATACAACGACGCGCCACATTCGGTAGGACTCCTCTGAACAAATGATCAGTCCGTCGCAGAGTCTCAGTCTGATAATATCATCCTAAAATATACTAGGAAATGTTTCCGTTCAGATTTTATAAAATTTTACAAAAAATGGCCGGCACGATATATTAACACGAGAGGCAATGTACGTATGACGTAACAATGTGGTGCATTCGTATAAACACTGTAGCCGTGACAACGCAAATGCGTGTTCCCTTTTTATTGTTCACATCGCTGTCAATAATGTAATAAATACTGAAATAGTTGAAATGGAAAAGCAACAATGCGTTCCCCCTTTGTTGCGCAACGCACTCGTTTATCGCTGCCAATCACATTTAGGGCCCTGTGTAAAGTGGCCGATATTTTGTCCGATTTAACCAAATTTAAATGTTCTCGACTGAGTGTAACGAAATCCCCAATAAAACTTCAGGTAAATCCAGTCAGTGGGAGACACCCTGATACATACGGACGAGCAGATGAATACGATCATGACGAAGCTAACAGGCGATTCTCGTATCTATGCGAACACACCTACAACAGCAGTTCGTAACTGTGTGAAACACATGACAATATCCTGACGGGAACAATTTCGAACTGCTGTTTTAGGCGAGTTGGCAAAATTGTGACAAGCGACTATTACCTTCGTCATGTATGTCTGCCTGTCTGTCCGCCCGCATGGAAAAACTCGGCTCCAACTGGAAGGATTTTCGTGGAATCTGAGTATTTTTCGAAAATCTGTCGAGAAGAGCCAAGTTTCATTAAAATCTGACAGGAATAACTGGTACTTTACAGGCAGACCTACGTACATTTATGATGATATGTCGCTAAATTCTTCTTGAGATGAGGAATGTTTCAGACAAATATTGTAGAGGAAATAACACATATTTTACGCTCGGTAACACATTTTCCAAAAAAAATCGTGCCCTTTACGGGATAATGTGGAAAAAGACGGTACAGCAAGACAGGACACATATACACATATTTCCATGCTGGATAACTAAGGCTACAGACACACAATCTGAATATGTTATACTTATTGCTTTTCTACGGCAACAGAAGTTGCATGAAAGAGCCTTAATGTTGCATTTATACGTACACTGCATGTATTGTTAATACGATATCATGCGATGGGGTGCAAACATTTTTAAACAAGGTTCTAGAATCCTAACGGAAATATTTCGTAACACATTTAAGTACGAGGATCCAGGACTTCTTGAATGTGACGTCGACGTCACATTTCAAAAACCTAAATGTCAGCAACCGCTGTGACAAACTCAGATCTCGCATGTTTAGGGCATATTTTATAAGAGTGGGACTGAAAAGTATTTTCTAGTAGAGATCTATTTTTTAATTGTTTACGGCGCATACGATTTAAAACCTGTCAAAATAACCTAATGAGTGGATTTTAGGAATGTTGAAACACTCAGTCATGTTCCAGTGTTGTACTATTGTTTTCCTGAAAACACCCTTTTAAAGCCGGAAATATATGAATAAATTATGGACTGATTTGTAGTTAACATGTAGTAATGGTCCATTGCTGGATGCTGCTGTGGCGTGACCAGTCCATACACACCATCATTGTAACGTCATTCGCTTCCCACACCTACGACACCAAAGAGGATGTTTCAAGTTTTCGGACTAAAAATTTGAACGCATTTCTCATGCATACACTTCGTACTGCATGACCCGCTTATCATGCCCTTGATTTTACGGTCAGTATGGCATTATGGGAAGATAACTAAAATGATCTCTTGAGTACGCAATTTGCTGCAACCAGCCCTCTCACTTTTTTTCTCGAAATACTCTCCTCAGGAATTTGTCCTTAAAGGCTTTCCGTCTACATTCTCCATTTTCGAGGAGAGATATAACATTTATCGAACGTATTTTAGTTTGCACGCTTCTAAACACAAGACATCAAATATCAAGGACTGTGAACTGAATGCAGCAATCTGCACTTAATTGGCTTCAATTATAATCCAGTGTTTCCTGAACGTTTTCCTCGCGGACCCCTTGTGGCTCCAAAAAATAACCACGGATCGTCACATATTTGCTCGCGTAAAAACAGAGTGTCTGGATGATAAGTATCGAAAATTAAAAAATTATTTCTCAAAACAGTTTTTAGATACTTACGAATACAAACAGCAGCATACATAGCAATGCACTGCATGATTTGACCTTAAACTAGTTGTCGCTGCTCGCTTTGTGGGCACAAGAAGTTTCTTAACTAGATATTCTAAAGGTCATACAAAGACACATATCGCCAATTAAAGACAATGCTCGATTATTTTTAACAATACGTTCCTCCCTTAATTAAAAAGATAAGTAAGACTTCGAAGTAGCCATTACAGAAACGTATAAACGGATCCCCTGGGAACTTATTCGGCGGATAGCTTCCAGTCTGCCGAGCACACTTTGGGAACCCCTGGTATAATCAGTGGTTTCTGCCGCTCACAATATACGCGTATTTAATCTTTGTCTCATTTTCGAAGGCTTTTTAGCCGCTTTGTACCGCATTTACGTAAAAACAGATAAACAGTGGGTTTTAAGGTGAGTCATCCCCATTCTGTGAAATAAACACACACATTTAATATGGTGGTTGCCAATTTTCCGAAAAGAAATCTGCAGTTTTGGGACAAACCATACCTACATTATGCAATGCTAAACTACGGAGCAGATAGTGTAGATAATTCTTCGCGTACTTACTCACCCTGCTCCCTAAATTAGTTACACTAGAAGCTCCTGTAACAATTTCGTATCACAAAAAATCACCCAAAAGATGACTATATTAGCGTTGTACTATCAGTTGGTTGGAGGCGGACAGGAGCAGGGGAGTAAGGTTCAGCGACCCGTGAGAGAACACGTTATTCTGACTGCTTGATTCTTCGATTCCCCTAGGACAGCGACCGCGGATGCTGGTTCTGACCGGTGCAGTGGTACCCGATCACACGTCTGCCGGCCGACCAGGAGTCTAGTGTCCGGTGTTGTGAAGGGGAGCTCCTGCCGAAGCATCATGCTGAGGCAGGAAGAATTGGCATTTATCAAAGCTATCTCCACCCTTCAGCTTTCCCCTGCACTTCTCAGCGAGCTGAGGATGTTTATGTCTCGAAGGAATAAGAAGCCTGTGGTGCTTGCCGGGAGCCGCGACATATCTGGAGATGGGGCCAGAGCCCCCCCAACGGTCATGAGGCCAGCAAAATTGCAAGCGCAAAGCCAACGAGCTGGCAAGCTCGGGCGAGTCATTCGAACCCGCAAAACGGCGCCCAGCGCCTAACGAAAGGGAACGCGCCTATGCTCGCCAGTGAATCGGCAGTCAAGGGCGAACAAGCTGCTGCGTGCAGCCGGCAACACGTGCCCCCCGAGGGAGGGGTGACGCACGAGGCCGTTTTGACCGGGACCGTCACCCCGTTTCAGCCAAGTGGGTCGCTCAAGTCCACAGCCATAGGTTCAGAACCGTCTGAACCCGCTGTCTCACCCGAAGCAGCCCACAGGCGCATGTCCAGTGACATAGCCGGGTCTCGGAGCGACAAGTCGGATGGCACCACTACAAGCGCCCAAGTGACCAACACCTGCTTACCATGAGGAGAACTTCCTAATAAGACGCACATTTTCATTTCAGGTGTCCATGCACCCGTACCTTCCTCGCCTGATTGCGGGCGTCTTGCCTTGGAGGTCTGACGACCCAAGGCTGAGAAGCTGATGCTTGTCCCGTAAACCGCCAACGGTTTCAGAGCCGCGGTCAGCGAAATCCGGTCCCCCGATTGAGGGGGGGGGGTAAATTTCCACACCTTCATGCTCCCGGAGAACAGTTGTGTGCGGCTTCCGGTGAAGAAACTGGGCAGGTGTATGCCTGCGAGCGACGTCAGAGAGGACCACGAGTTCCTGGGCAATCATGTCCAGGGGGTCACACAGCTGCATTCAGGCCGCCGTGATCAGGACCCCACCAAGGACAGCCCTCCCACACCCACCTCATTTTATCAGCGGCGCGAGGGCCTGAGGTGTCCAAGGTGCGATCAATCACCGAACACTGATTCCTGCGAGTGTCGGTACAGTCCTACGTGGCTCCAAAGGGCCCCTTGCAATGCAAACGCTGCCAGCGCTTTGGTCACACGAAGCGAAAATGTGGATACGCGTCCCGGTGTGTCGCGTGTAGGGGCTCCCACCTCGTCGGTGGGTGCTCTAACCCGCTCGAGAAGCCTAAGTGCTGTGGCAGCGAAGGTAACAGCACCTCGAACTACCGCTGCTGTACTTAGTGGAAAGGGACGAATGCGGCCCGTGCAAATCAAGCGTTCCAGCGTGTCCGAAAAAGCATCGCAAAAGGCCACACTGTCACTCTGACAACTCAGCGAGCAGGGCCCTATGCCCAGCACATGAACCTAGGCGAGGGGTGGTATCATATCGTTGGAGGGGGCGTGTCGTCAAGGCCACCACCACTTAACCACTAATCCAAATACCTCTCCTCAGCCGGTCACGGAGGCGGCCAAGCAGCCTAAAGTGACCGCGACAACACGGCCAGGCCTAAGAAGCCTAAGCCACAGTACACAGCAGCCACTAAGCTGGCTGCTGGCAATTCCAAAAACAAAGCAGCAGCGAGAGAAAAAACGCGCACACCAAACACACAACCCCCGTCCTGGTGGTCCCAACCCAGAGCCCCACCTTCACACTCGAGGAAATCTCTGGTCTCCTCGATCTCCTCCCCCTCCAACTATGTGTGGAGCTGACTCATCGGCTGCTCACGTCAATCTCGCTCCTCCACTCACACGCAGCCCGCCAGAGGGCCGTAATGAAAACGGTCATTCTCTTCGTGGCCGAATATGCCAGCACACCCTAAGGGGACGGAACGGAGTAAAGCCCTGCACCTCGCCTGCTGGAAATCTCACGGAGTTTGCGGCAAAAAGCTTAACCGGAGAATATTCTCAGTCAGCATGGTGCCAAAATTTGTCTCTTAAGTGACACATTCCTTGCAATTGTCTGCCAACGCACAGACAGACTGAATGCGAAGGGGGCACAGCCATCCTGATCCGACATGCTATAGACGACCACTCAGTGCCCGTTCCGTGCAAGACCCATTTGCAGGTTACTGCCATTCAAGTAACATTGGTCGGCAGGCCGGTGAAAATTCTCTTGTCTTACCTTTCGCCTTCCCGCCCACTGATCGGAGCGGAACAGACCGCCTGTTTCGGCGGAACTTACCGGTCTTGCTGGCCGGCGATCTCAACGCCAAACAAGTAGAATGCAAATCGCGATTGAACACGAGGCGGTGGAACCTCCTACATGATTATGGCGACGAGAATTCCTATCTGATCTTTCGACCGGACACCCTAACCACCAATCCATTCAACTACTCCGCTACTACAATGTCATGGACATCGTGATTGAGAACTTACCGTTCACGGTGTACCTGAATTCGTGCTCTGCACTAAGCTCGGACCACCTCCCGGTACTCACTGATACTGCGTGTCGCTCATCCTTTCAACACGCAGCGGATCGGCCCGATTTTAGGCGCACTGACAACACCAACTTCCAAACTAACTTGAAAGGTCAAATTCAGTTCGACCCGGGATTGCACAACGGGATGGAAATCGACAGGTGTGTTGAGAATTCCTCCGGCGCCGTTCTAAAGGCTCTGGCAGCATCCACCCAAAAGTGTCGCCCGCGTCACGATCCACGGCCTTCGATAACTGCTGGTATTCAGGATGGGATACGCCTGAAGTACCGGCTGCGGAGGCAGCGATAGGTCACCAGGGACCGTGCGCAGAAAGCCGAGGTCAATCAAACGCCTGCACAGGTCGGTGACCCACTGCCTCAATTATTAGAGGAATGACAAGTGAAGTGTGAAATTCGAATCCATCGATCCCGAAGACCAATCGCTGTGAAGGATGACCAAAAGGCTGTTGACAATTCCTACTCTCTCTCTCCTCCCCTGGTCACTCCGGGGGGAATTGGTATCTCAGACTGAGAGAGCCGAAGCCTTTCAGCAAAATCTTGATACTCAGTTTTGGCCGTTGACCGATCCTTGGGTTCCGTCAGTTATTGAGATGGTTGATGTGGCGCTAAGGTCTTACATCATGACACCTGCTGGCGAACCCAAGTTAACCAACCCTGAGGAGGTTCAGGAAGCCATCAGGAATCTCAAGGTCAGCAAGGCTCCGAGCTCAAACGATATCCCGAACAGGGCCTGGAAACATTTCCCACAGCGAGCGGTATCCCTCCTGGTCCAGATTTTCAACGCGAGCCTCCTCATCCATCACTTCCCTACAATAAGCAGCACACTCGTGTGATCTCTATACTCAAACCGGGGAAGGATTCACCACTGCCCTCACTCTATCGGCCATTTCTATCTTGGACACGAATGGTAAATTATTTGAAAAGATCCTACGTCCTAGGATCTTACATGAAGTAAACGACCGCGGACTGATGAGGGATTAGCAGTTTGGTTTTAGAACCAGGCATAGCACGTCCTTGCAGCTGGCCAGCCTCGTTGAAAGAATTGCCAGAGACTTCGGCGAAAAGAGACTAAAAGACGAAATCTTCCTCGACGTGGCCAAAGCCTTCGATACCGTCAGGATCGATTACCTCCTGTACACGCTAACGCTCCTAAACTTCTCGTCTTACATAGTCTATACAATCTCATCATACCTCCGGGGTCGGACGATCGAAGCGTCCTTCCAGACGGCCACGTCGTCTCGTCGAAGCGTGTGGTCTGGGGTAGCTCAGGGTGAATTAATTTCACCTGTACTCTTCAGCCCGTATGTCATCGACATGCACCCATCCCTCGCACCACGTCGAGTTAGCTCTCTACCCGTAAGGCGTCCATCACATCCACGAAACCGCAAGCCGACGATCCTCGTCAGCTACATGGAGTCATATTTCAACGACCTTGAACGGTGGTTGAGTGAATGGAGAATAGCCATGAACGTCTCTAAGAGCACCTTGACAATCTTCGCGCTTGCCGGACGGCGCTTCATCCAGCCCCGACCAGTAACACTCTTCGGGGAAGCAAATGGGTCGACACTAATCGTTATGTGGGGGTGCCCCTAGATACACGAATCACCTGGTCAACTCTCATCGATCAGTTCAGAAAGAAAACAGATCAAAGGATGGGCATGCAGGGTCCCCTCCTGAATAAGTAGAGTGATCTCTCCGTCTGCAGCTCACCCGCCCCATAATGGATTACGCGTGCCCCGCGTGGAAGTTCGCAGCCCGCACCCATTTCCGGAGGCTACAAGTGTTACAATCCCAGTGTCTTCGCCTTGCTACTGGTGCCCCCATGTACGTAACAGGTAAATACACGACGATCTGGGTGTTCGGCTCTTTGCCGACCACATCAGAGCCCTGAATGCGAGCTTTGACTCAGCTGACGGGGGAACCCCCTAGTACAGCAACTCGGCAGATACTTACGCTGACCGAGGGTTGGCCTCGTAGGCCGACGCGAAAGCTAATGGAAGCAGCGGCCAGCAGGCCAGTCAATGCCATCGCCCGCGATGGCCAAGTCGACTAAAAGAATCGCGTTCGGCGGTGATCAGCCGAGCGCCTTTCGGCTACCCTGACTGAGGCTTTCCGTGATTTTCTCCAGTCGTAAGGCAAATGCCAGGGTATATGATGGAAAGTCGGGGCACAGCCCGACCACCCTCCAGGCGCGGCGGCTTCACCTAAGCACCTGAAAAGAGCATACCCCCAGTTTCCGACTGACCCAGAACCCAAACATCAAACCAAGCAAAGTTTGTCCCTACCATGACTAGCCCAGCGCCACCTAGGCGCTATTCTTTGGCAAGATCAGTCAAGGCCTGACTTCAAAATCGTTAGCGTATACATATTTCCCTGATAGAGTTAAGGTGTCTGTTACAG
>JGI20166J26741_10272226_pt1 | contig 16594 bp, 2 predicted proteins | sample TergutCu122P5_FD_26741 | JGI IMG/M metagenome (IMG submission 26741)
CGATCGCCAGGCGGCGTCAAGACGAGAAGTCCGAGCTGGCTTAGGCTGTTCGGTCCTGACGGTGGGGCTGCCCTTCGGGGTGGCCCCACCGGCGTCTTCGCGCACCATCGGCGTCTTCGCGCACCGGCGAACCGGCCCACACCAGTGTCCCCTGTTAGCTGAATCGCTGCCAATTTCGCTACGGGCGTAACCAAAGAGTGTTATGAATGGCGTTCGCGCTAGTCACAGGGCAATCACAGACAACGAAGGCCCAACTAGCCGGTTGCCGACCAGTCGGCGTCGTCCCGCGGACGGATCGGGCTCTCCCGCCTCGTCCGTGGCGGTCAATGGCCATTGACTAGGCAATATGAGTGGACAGTGACCGTCAAGTGCCCGGCAGGACCGCCAGCTTCCGGGGTGGGCGGCTCGCCATCCGGATGGCGAGCAGTTGTTGACTCGGGCCAGCGCCCTAGAGCAAACTCAAGCCTGAAAGAATCCAGTCCGGTGAGGGTTGCGCCGATCCGGCCAGGGAGAGACTCTTCACGACACCGGCAGATCGCACGGGCGACTGCCACAAAAGGGGAAATTGCCATGCCGTCCACAACTAGCAATGTTGCTGTATCCAATTCGAGCAAGGACGGGCGTCGTTGGCGTCGGCCCTTCGCCTTGGTGTCGGCGTTTGCCGCGTCGATGTTGGGTCTTGGTGTGTTGGGGCAGGTGATGGCTCCGCGGGCTGAGGCGTATGTGCCTCCGACATGGGCAGCGACGGGGGCGGGTGGTACAGCCTGGAAGAGTGATGCGCCTGGGGTGGATCGGGCTGGAGCCGGGTACGCCACTAATGCGTCGACTCTTGGCACGGTGTATCAGAGCAGCCAGAATCTGGTCGCCAGCACGGTGCCCAAGATCAATACGAACCTGTTGTATGGCACGGACGGCTACCCCAACGCGAACATCGCGGCTATCAGCACGACGGATGCTTTGCGGACGCAGCAGTTCGCGGCGCATTCGAATGTGGGCCAGGATGACAACTCCACCAACGCGATCGACGCTGGTGCTGTGACGGGCAATGTCGGCTATTACACCTGGTACTGGGGTCCTGGAACTGGTGGTGGGGCCCCGGCGCAGCGTCAGCCGATCTACTTCTGGGAGCAGGGTGCCAGTACCGCTACGGCGGTCTACTATGTGCCGCTGCCCACGTATTTTGGTCATACCGCCGGCGACGCTTACTACTCGGGTGGTGTTATCAACCAGAAGACGGGCATGCTCTATCTGGGCCAGGGCGAATGCGATGGCATCGGCTCGGCCGGCACTGCGCGCTTCGCGATCTTCGACCCGGCGACCGGCACGACGTACTTCTCGGGCCAGCTGAAGCCGCAGACGGCAGGTGACAACCTGTGGACCACCTCAGGCAACTCGTGTGGTGGCATTGGTTATATCGCGTCCGGCGCGGCCATGACGGCCAGCGGCCAGTTCGTCATGGTCGTCAACGGCACGAATGTGGCGATCCCGGCGTCTGATCCGCGCAACCCGACCGGCCAGGACATCCCGGCTGGCACCGACGTCAGCTGGCTGGTGTCCTTGCACCCGTCGATGAACGACCAGCCCTGGACGTACTCGGTCATGCGGATGATCTGGAACGGTGGCACGGGCACGAACGCGACCGGCAACCGGGGCGGGATCACCAGCTTCTATGGCGTCCACCACTACGGCACGGCCTTCGTTGGCGGCTATCTGTATGTTGCCTCGGATTTCCAGATCCACAGGGTCAACCCGTTGACCGGTGTCCTGACGACCGTCGGACCTACGAATCAAGCCGTCACCGACATTACGAACCCGGCGGCCGCCGCCCACGATGGCAGATTCTATGATCTGGCCTCCACCCAGACCGCGGCGTCGATCATTGGCACCGTCTATCAGGATCCGACGGGTGCTGGTGTCTTCTCGACTTCCAACACGCCGGTCGCGGGCCAGACCGTGGGGATCTATGAGAAGGGCGGCATCAACGGCTACACCACCCCGACGCTGATCGGTACTGCTGTGACGGACTCGAGTGGTCAGTACACGCTGATGGTGCCCGACTATAACGGGGACGGGTCGGTGCAGTACTACGTGCGGCTTGTCCAGCCGACGCTGAACCTCGACGGTGGCACGACCAACCCGGTCAACGCCGTTGTGACATCTGGTGCGGTCAGGTCCGACACGTTCATGGGCGCGGCTGATCAGGCTGTGCTGACGTGCACCGACGGCAACACGATCACCGGTGACAGTGCCGGCACGCAGATCAGCGGCGCCTGCCGTGGCGTGAGTTCCAACTTCACGTCGGACAGCCAGCCGCTGGGCCAGGTGGGTGTGGCCACGTTCAATCCGGCGACGACTAAGAGCCCGTACGCGACCATCACGATGAAGAACAGCTGGACGGACCCCGAAGTCGACTTCTCGATCGCCGCAACGAACCTGTCGTTCGGCGACTCCCCCTCCGGCCCCGCCACGACCACGGATGGCGCGCCAGTGCATAACAACACGTACGGCGTGCCGGTGCAGTTGGGCGCCACAGCTCCGAGTGCGGGGGCGCAGACCGCTCCGGCGACTAACGATTCCCACACCACCGATGACGGCGTGACCCTGACCTCGGGGGCTGGCGCCATGACGACGCAGATCCCGCTGACGGGCACGATCCTGAGCGCGCAGAAGGCGTACCACACGCTCTCGGCGAACGTGGTCGCGAACAACGGCTATCCGTGCAGCGCAGCGACGCTGGCCTGCTATCTGGCCGCGTGGACGACCGGGCCGGGTAACAACACCTGGGCGACGACGCCGGTGTGGCCGACGGCGGGCAGCCCGCAGGTTGTGCCCGCGGGCATGTACTCGCATGATTTCCAGTACAACCAGTCCGGCGCGCCGTCGATCGGCGCGACCCCGCAGGCGGTGTCCCTGCGCGTCTCGGTGTCGACCGTGCCGCAGACGAGGGCCGACAACTCGGCGGGAGAGTATCAGGGCACGGCGACGGTGAGTCCGGCGTGGACGACTCCTGGTGAGATCGAGGACTACACCTTCAAGGTGGCCGACGCCGTGTGGCGTCCCGCCGCGATCACGACGGGTGGCAGTGGCGACGGGTTCGTCGTCGGGCCGACGCCCGCCTCGACGTTGAATGGGGTGAATTCCTCTACGGTGACTTTCGCTAAGCCGCCGGTGGGTGCCGTCGCGTCGACGCCGCAGACGGTCTACGTCGCCCCGCCGAATCCTCATTTCACCGTGGTGAGCGTCCAGATCGAGGACACCCAGACCGGTGCGATCATCTCGACCCCGACGGTACCGGCGACCGGTGGCTCGTTCACCTACACGCCGACGGCCGCGTCCGACGTGACGATCCTGGCGACGTTCTCGGAGGGCCCGAGCCAGAAGGAGTCGACGCTGGCCGTTGACAAGACGACGTCCGTGGTCACCCACCCGGTGACGGCGACCGTGACGGTGAAGGACGCGGGTAAGAACCCGCTGGCCGGCATCACGGCGACCGTGAACGTGCCGACCACGACGGCGGCGACCGCGACCGGTGACTCCGGCGTGGCGGGCAAGTCGGCGACGTGCGTGACCGGCGCGGACGGCACGTGCAAGGTCACGATCAACGACGCGAACCCCGAGGCGGTGGCCGTGTCGGCCTTCATCCCGATCGATGGAGTCTCGACCCAGGTGACCAACTCCCCGACCACGGTGACGTTCACGTACGGCACGATTTCGACGGACAAGTCGTACTTCTCTTGTTCGCCGGACACCCGCACCGATACGACCGGTGCGACGTGGCCGGTGGCCAATGGCACGGCCTCGTACACCTGCACGTTCTACGCGCTGAACGATGACGGCAACCCGGTGCCGAACGTCGACCCGGCGACGCTTCCGTTCACGGCCTCGAGCGGCGTGACTGTGTCTGCCACCACCGCAGGCGCGACGGCCGGCACCTACCAGGCGACGTTCAAGTCGACGGTGGCCAGCCCGTCCTATGTGGCCGGCATCAGCTACGACGGCACGCCGATCAAGGTCCAGAACGGCACGGCCACCTCGTGGGCCATCCCGTTCAAGCCCGGCAACCCGACGTCGACGAACTCGACGCTGGCCGTGTCCACGAATGAGACCAAGATCGGCACGCCGGTGACGGCGACGGCCACCCTCCTCGATGCGAATAACAACCCGGTGCCGAACGTACCGGTGAAGTTCACGATCACCGGGGCCGCCACGATGAAGGACGCCGCCGGCGCCAACCAGACGAGCCCGTACACGGCCACGACGAACTCCCAAGGCGTCGCCACCATGACGCTGACGGACGACACAGCCGAGGCGGTCACCGTCGGTGCGACCATCAACTACGACGCCAACGGCAACCCGACGGTGACGGACACGAACATCAAGAACTCGCCGCAGACCGTCACGTTCACGTCGGGACCGCCGAGTTCGCAGACCTCCTGGCTGACCGTCACCCCGACGACGACTCAGGTGAAGAACTACGTCACCGCGACGGCGACCATCGTTGATGCGAAGAACAACCCGGTCGCCGGCGTTCCGGTGACGTTCACGGTCAACAACTCCGCGACGGTCACGGATGCTAACAAGACGACGACGACGGCCAAGACCTACACGGTCAACACGAACTCGACCGGTGTCGCCACCGCGATGGTGACGGACGCCACGGCCGAGGACGTCTCGGTCGCCGCGACGATCTTGTACGACGCGACTGGCAACACCACGACGACGCCGCAAAACATCAAGAACTCGCCGACGACGGTCACGTTCCAGACCGGCGACTTCTGCTTCGAGCCCGACACCTCGTCGTTCACGGTGTCGCCCGTTGCCGATCCGGCCAATACGGCGATGACGAACTGGCAGCCGGCCGATGGCACGTCGTACTACACGGGCACGCTGACGGCCATGGACTGCAGCCATAACCTGCTGAAGAACCTGCCGCTGACGAACATCGCCTTCACGGCGAATTCGGGCGACGTGTTGGGCACGCAGTCCGTCACGAACAACAACGACGGCACCTACACGGTGCACCTGACCAGCCTGAAGGCGTCCTCGACGTACACCGCCGCGGTGGCCTACCAGGGCACGCAGGTCGACACCGACCGGCCGATCCCGTTCAAGGCCGGCACGCCGGATCCGAACCTGTCGACCCTGACGACCGACAAGACGACGCAGACGGTGACGCAGCCGATCGTTGCGACCGCCACCGTGGTCGACGCGAACAACAACGCGATTGCCGGCGCCCAGGTGACCTTCACGGTTGACGGCTCCGCCACGATGAAGGATTCCGACAGCGTCAGCAAGACCAGCCCGTACGTCGCGACGACGAACAGCCAGGGCGTCGCCACCGTGACGGTGACGGACACCAAGGCCGAGCCGGTCAACATCGGCGCGACGGTCAGTGTCAACGGCACGGCGACGAACATCAAGTACTCGCCGGCGAAGGTGACGTTCACGGCCGGCGCTGTCGATCCGGCTCGCTCGTACATCACGGTCGATCCGTCGAATCAGACGGCCGGCTCGAACGTGGTGGTGTCCGTCGCGCTTCGTGACGCCTACGACAACCCGATCTCGGGCTTGCAGTCGTCGCAGATCGTGATGTCCGGCACGGACGCGGCCACGCCGTCCGCCTTGCCGGCGCTCGTGTTCAGCAAGTTCACGCCGAGCGCGAATGGCATCTACACGTACGAGACGACGTCCCAGCTGATGGGCACGTTCAACCTGTCGGCCACGGTCACAGCGAACGGCGCCACGGCTGTGCTGATCGACCACGGCCAGCCGCCGGCTTCGACGCGGCCCGTCCAGGTCACGTTCAAGGCCGGTGACGTCTGCACGTCCGGCTGCACGCCGGTTGATGGCGTGAGCTACACGAACATCAAGATGACGACCAACGACCAGTTGGCCAATGGCCAGGCCCCAGATGTCGCGACCGGCTACGCCTACGACGCCTTCGGCAACCCGGTGCAGGGCGCGACGTTCGCCGTGACCGACCAGACGACCGGCTCGAACGGTGCCGGCATGTCCCAGGTCGGCAAGCTGACGCCGGGCACCCAGACCTCGGGCCCGACGGACGCGACGGGCAAGACGACGCTCAGTTGGACGACGACCGTGTACGGCACGTACACCGCCGGTGTCAAGGTTTCGTCGGCCGGCGTCCATGACCTGACGGTCGTTCCGCCGAACTCGAACCTCGACCAGATTCGGTTCACCCCGGGCAATGCCGATGCCTCCAAGTCGAAGTTGGAGATCACGCCGGCGGCAGCACAGGTGGTCGGGTCGGCGTTCAACGCCAAGGTCACGATCCTTGATTCGTCGGGCAACCCGTTGTCGGGCGTTTCGGTCGCCTTCGCCACGGTGCCCACCACGACGACGCTGTCCGACACCTCGTGCCAGACGAAGAGCGACGGCACCTGCTCGATCAATGTCTCCAGCACGGTTGCCGGCACGTACCAGGTGCATGCCACGCTGAGCGGCGCCGAGCTTGGTGGCACTAACGATTCGACGAAGGCCTCGCCGCAGCCGGTCACGTTCTACGCGGGCCCGGCCGACGCGACGCACACGACGGTTTCGGTTGCGCCGCCGAGCGTCGACGCCGACGGCACGACGCCCGAGGTCATCACGGTGACCGCCAAGGATCGCTATGACAACCCGGTCGCCACGACGGTGACCGTGACGCCGCCGTCCGCCGTGACGATTGCCACGCCTTCGGCCCAGACCAATCCGGCAACGGGTGTCGCGACGTTCAATGCGACCTCGAGCACGGTCGGGACGTTCAACGTGCCGGTTTCGGTCACCACGCCGACCGGCTCGATCACGCCGACGACCTCGCCGGCCATCCTGAACTTCGGCTCGAAGGGCGAGCTGCCACCTGTCTTGACGGTGACGCCCACGCAGTCGCAGACGGTTGGCTCGACGTTCGCCGTCACGGCGACCGTCAGGGATCAGTTGGGCCACGGTTTGCCTGACAAGACCATCACGTTCAACCTGCCGGCCGATTTGACGACCGCTGCAGGCGCTACGACGGCCACCTGCACGACCCAGGCCAGCGGCTCTTGCACGCCGGTCGATCTCAAGTCGACGAAGGTTGGCAGCTACCAGGTGACGGCCACGTCCACCGGTGGCACGTCGAATGTTGTCGTCCTCGACTTCACGGTCGGCCCGATCAGCGCGACCCAGTCGACGGTCCGCGTGACCACAGACCACATGAACTACAACGGTCAAGCGCAAGACATTGCGACGGTCACGGCCATGGACCAGTACGGCAACGCGATCCAGGGTGCCACGGTCACGTCGGCCAAGGTCACGCCGTCCGACGACCTGACGATTGTCACGCCCATCTCGCCGACCCAGGTCGATGGCACGACGACGATCGCCTACACCTCGACGACGCAGGGCGCCAAGAGGGCCAACGTCACGGTCACCGATCCGGCCGGCAACACCATCGCGCCGAACGGTTCACCGATCACGCTGAACTTCGACAATGCGAACGGTGATCCGGCGCACTCGTCGTTCTCGATCACCCCGGCGGGCCCGCTCGTCGTCGGTACGTCGTCCTCGGCCCAGTACACACTGAACGCCGTCGTGCATGACGTCAATGACGCCCCGGCCGCCGGTGTCGTCGTGACGTTCTCCGTCGACCAGCCCGGCACCTCTTGGGGCTCCGGCGCCACGAATTCGGCGACCTGCACGACCGGCGCCGACGGCACCTGCACGGTGCCGGCGAAGATAACGTCGACGAAGTCCGGCACGTTCAACTTCCAGGCGCAGATGCCGGTCAACACGTCGACCGCGTACTTCGGCACGACGACGGCTCGCGTTTGGCGGCCAGGTCCTGTCGATGCCAGCCATTCGTCGGTCGTCGTGCGCGACGACAACGTGATGGCCAACGGTGTCGCCCAGGATGTCGCGATCGTGACCGCGGGCGATGTCTACGGCAACCCCGTCAACGGTGCGACCGTGGCCTCGACCACGACCGACACCGGCCTGACGATCGTCAGCGGCATCAAGCAGACCGGCAGCGACACGCAGTTGCAGCCCGGCCAGACGGCCGTCTACTACACCTCGACGGTGGCCGGTGCGCACATCGCGCACGTGACGATCACGTCGCCCGAGACCGGCAGCACGCCGCTCGAGCCGACCGGCACCGCGATGACGCCGCCAGGCGGCGCGTCCCCGATCACACTGAACTTCACGGCAGGTGCGCCTGATCCGGACAAGTCCAGCGTGACGTTCGACACGACGACGCCGAAGGCCGGCTCGCCGGCAACGGCGACCGTCACGGTCATGGATGCCAACAGCAACCGGTTGTCCAATGTCACCGCCACCGTTTCGGTGCCGGCGACCGGCAACAGCGCCAACGTCGGCAGCACAGGCACCGCCAAGACGGCGACCTGCGTCACCGGCACGAACGGCACCTGCACCGTCGCCGTCAACGACGCGAAGGCCGAGGCCGTCGACGTGACGACCACCGTCCCGATCAACAACGCGGCGACGCCGATCACGGGTTCGCCGACCACGGTGACATTCCAGCCGACGAACCCGATCCCGGGCAATTCGACCCTGACGGTCGACAAGACCTCGCTGGTCGTCGATCAGACGGCGACGGCGACGGCGACTCTGGTCGATGGCGGCAACAACGCGACGCCGAACATTCCGGTGACGTTCACGGTCGACGGTTCGGCCGTCATCAAGGATGCGGCCGGCACAGAGCATGGCCAGTCCTACACCGTCAACACGGGCGACGACGGCAAGGCCGTGGTTTCCGTGACCGATTCGATCGCCGAGCCGGTCCACGTGGCCGCGACGGTCCTCTTCGACGCCAACGGCAAGCCGACGACGACGCCGACGAATATCAAGAACTCGCCGACGACCGTCACGTTCACACACGATGTGCCCGACGGCAAGACGTCGACGTTCACGGTGTCCCCGGTTGCCAACACGGCCGATTCCAAGACTTGGGTCACGGCCGACGGCACCGCGTACTACACGGGCACCTTGGTCGCCAAGGACCGCAACGGCAACATCATCACCGACCTGGATACGTCCAAGATCGTCTTCCAGCCGTCTTCGACGAACGTCTCGGCCAGCGCGCCGACGCTCGACCCGGTTGCCAAGGCCTACACGACGCACTTCACGTCGACGGTGGCTGACCCGTCCTACACGGCCACGGCCGCCATCGACGGAACGCTGGTTGGTCCGACGCCGAGCACTCCGACCGTCGCCAACATCCCGTTCACAACGGGTGGGCCCTGCGGCCAGACCACGACGTTCACGGTGTCCCCGGTGGCTGTCGCGTCCGATCCCACCACGTGGGTCGTGGCGAACGGCACGTCCGTCTACACGGGCACGCTGACGCTGAAGGACTGCAAGGCCAACCTCATCAAGGACGAGCCGATCTCGGCCATCACGTTCACGGTGAACTCGACGAACCCGGATGCCCCTGGCAGCGGTGTCCACCAGTCGACGGTCGTCAACAACAACGACGGCACGTACACGGTGACGTTCTCGACCACCAAGGCCGACCCGAGCTACACGGTCTTCGCCACGGCCAGTGGCGTGATCGCCGGCTCGACGCCGTCCAACCAGGCCGGCACGGTCGCGCCGATCCCGTTCTACCATGGCACCGTGTGCACCAGCCCGGTCACGTCGACGTTCGCGGTGACGCCGGTGGCCGATCCGACCGACACGACCAACAAGACGAACTGGGTCTTGAATGACGGCCAGTCGGCCTACACGGGCGTTGTGACGTTGCGTGACTGCAACAACAACCTCGTGTCCGACGAACCGTTGGCCAACGTCTCGCTGACGCCGGCGTCGTCCGATCCGCTGGCTCCGGCCAGTGGCGTCACTGTCCACGCCTTGACGAACACGGGCAACGGCACGTACACGGCCACGATCACGTCGACGACCGCGTCTGCCGGTTACACCGTGCAGGCGGGCTACAAGACGACCTGGATCGGCACCCCCAAGCCGATCCCGTTCAAGTCGACCGGTGTGTCGGCCGCCAACTCCTCGTTCGTCGTCTCGCCGGTCGTCGATCCGACCGACACGACGGCGAAGGATTGGGTCGTCGCCGACGGCCAGGCCTACTACACCGGCACTTTGACGGTCAGGGACGCCCAGAACAGCGTGATCGTCGACCAGGATCTGTCGACCATCTCCTTCGTGGTGCCGGCTGCCGTCAGCCAGACGGCCGTCACCAACAACCACGACGGCACGTACACCGTGCGCTTCACGAGCATTGTTGCCAGCCCCGGCTACACGGCTTCGGCCAAGGTCGCGGGCCAGACGGCCGGGTCTTCGCCGCAGAAGCCAGCCGGCGACGTGAGGCCGATCCCGTTCTTCCATGATGACCCCGTGCCCGGCGACTGCGATCCGGCGGCTCCGGCCTGCACGAACATGACGGTCAACCCGACCACGGCTACGACCGACGGCGGCGTGATCACCGCGACCGTCACGGTGACGGACTACCATGGCAACCTCGTGCCGAACGAGCCGGTGACCTTCTCGGTCAACGGTGGCGCGGCGCTGAAGGACTTCACCAGTGGCGCCGATGTGACGGGCAAGACGTACACCGTCTCGACCAACGCGACCGGCGTCGCCAAGGTCAATGTGACGGACACCACGGTCGAACCCGTCGTCATCCAGGGCAAGATCATGTATGGCGCCAACGGTGCGGCCAAGGCCCCGACCGACGTCCACGGTTCGCCGGCCACGGTGACGTTCGAGCACGGCACAGTCGACAAGGGTAATTCGACGTGGGTCGTTGCCCCGGTGGCCGACCCGACCGATCTGACGAACCGCGTCAATTGGGTCAAGGCCGACGGCACGGCCCACTACACGGGCACGCTGACGCTGCACGACAAGGGCGACAACCCGGTTCCCGATGTGCCGGTGTCGCAGATCGCGGTGGCCGCGTCGTCCGGTGACGTGACGGTCTCGGCCGTCACGAACGCCGGCAACGGCCTGTACACGGTGACGTTCACGAGCACGAAGTGGAGCGCCGGCTACAAGGCGTCCGCCGCGTGGAATCAGCAGCCGATCGGCACCGATCTGCCGATCCCGTTCACAGCCGGCAACCCGGATCCGACGGGCAGCTGCACGAACCTGTTCATCGATCCGACGGCCGTGATGGTCGCTGGCACTTCGACCGCGACGGCGACGATCATGGACGTCAACTGCAACCCGACGCCGAACGTCGCGGTGACGTTCACGGTTGACGGTGCGGCTGTCATCAAGGATTCGACGGGCGCGTCTCATGGCCAGTCGTTCACGGTCAACACGTCGCAAGCTGGCGCCGCGTCGATCGTGGTGACGGACCTGACGGCTCAGTTGGTCAACGTGCATGCGACGATCCTGTACTCGGCGACGGGTCCGTCGACCACACCGGTCGACATCAAGGATTCGCCGGGCACGGTCGACTTCTATCCGTCTGCGCCGACGATCACGGCTCCGCAGGCGAATGCCACGCTGGTCACCACCAAGCCTGTGGCGTCCGGTACCGGCACGACGCCTGGCAACACGATCAAGGTGATGGACGGCACGAGCCTCTATTGCACCGCGATCGTGCAGCCGGACGGCAAGTGGAGCTGCGACGCGGCCACGCGCACGGCGCTGACTCCTGGTCCGCACACGTTGAAGGCGACCGAGACGGATGCGGCGGGTCAGACGTCGCCGGCCTCGAGCCCGGTGTCGGTGACGGTTTCCACGACGCCGCCGACGATCGACAAGCCGACCGCCGGTGACACCCTGGTGACGACGAAGCCGGACCTGTCTGGCACGGCGCCCGTGGGCACCACGGTGACGGTCATGGACAAGAACAACCAGCCGGTTCCGGGCTGCACGGACGTCCCGGTCACCTCGACCGGTACGTGGACGTGCACGCCGACGACTGCGCTGCCGGCGGGTGCGAACTCGCTGACACCGGTGGTCAAGGACACCGACGGTGGCACGAACCCCGGCACGGCTGTTCCGGTTTCGGTCGACACGACGGTTCCGGCGATCACCACGCCGAAGCCCGGCGAGACGATCGTCGACACGACGCCGACGCTGACCGGCACCGGCCCCAAGGGCGGCACGGTCACCGTTGAGGACGCGAGCGGCAATCCGGTTCCTGGTTGCGAGAACGTCAAGGCCGATGCGACAACCGGTGCGTGGTCCTGCACGGTCAGCACCCCGCTGACCGAGGGCCAGACCGCGACGCTGAAGCCGGTGGCGAGTGACTCGACCGATGCGACGAACCCGGGCACGCCGATCACGGTGACGCCTGACACGACGCCTCCGGCGATCACGAATCCGCATAACGGCGACACGGTCGTCGATTCGACGCCGACGCTGACCGGCACCGCCCCCAAGGGCACGACGGTCGCAGTTCAGGATGCCGACGGCAAGCCGGTTCCGGGTTGCGAGAAGGTCACGGCGAATACCTCGACCGGTGCGTGGACCTGCACGGTCAGCACCCCGCTGCCCGACGGCCAGGCCGCGACGCTGAAGCCGGTGGCGAGTGATTCGACCGGTGCGACGAACCCGGGCACGCCGATCAACGTGACGCCGAACACGACGAAGCCGACGATCGACAACCCGAAGTCCGGCACGACGGTCGTCGACCCGAAGCCGCCGATCAGTGGCACGGCGCCCGACGGCACCAAGGTGACGCTGGTGGACAAGTCCGGCAACCCGGTCGCGGGCTGCACGGATCTGACAGTGACCAACGGCGCCTACAATTGCACGCCGACCACGCCGCTGCCGCAGGGTGCCAACACCTTGACACCCAAGGTGACCGATCCGGCTAACAACACGAACACCGGCACGCCGGTGCCCGTGACGATCAACTCGACGAAGCCGACGATCGACAACCCGAAGGCCGGCACGTCGGTCGTCACCGACAAGCCGCCGATCAGCGGTACGGCGCCCGATGGTTCCAAGGTGACGGTTCTGGATCAGAACGGCACGCCGGTCCCCGGCTGCGCGGATCTGACCGTGACGAACGGCAAGTACAACTGCGTGCCGTCGTCGCCGCTGCCTCAGGGCTCCACCACCCTGAAGCCGCAGGTGACCGACCCGTCCGGCAACAAGCTGACCGGTGACCCGGTCCAGGTGACGGTCAACACGAGCAAGCCGACGATCGACACGCCGAAGGACGGCTCGTCCGTCGTCAGCAACACGCCTTCGATCGGTGGCCACGCGGCTCCTGGTTCCACGGTTGACGTCAAGGACGGCAACGGGAACACGGTCTGCACCACGACGGCCAAGGCGGACGGCACGTACACGTGCACGCCGACCAAGCCGCTGCCGGAGGGCCCGACCACTCTGAAGCCCCATGTGACCGATCCGTCCGGCAACCAGCTCGACGGCGCTCCGATCACGGTGCATGTCGACACCTCGAAGCCGATCGTCAACCCGACGAATGGTTCGAAGGTGACCGGCAAGGCTGCTCCGGGCACCACGATCACGGTGGCCGACAGCAATGGCAATCCGATCGCGGGTTGCGCGACCGTCGCGGTCGATGGCAATGGCGACTGGTCTTGCACGCCGACCGCCAAGCCGGCGCCCGGCTCGACGCTGAACATCTTCGCGACGGACGCCCAGGGCAACAAGTCGCCGACCACCACGGTGACGGTCTCGAAGCTGGGTATCGACGTCCAGCCGAAGAGCCTGACCGTCGGCAACATGCAGACCGTGACGGGCATCAACTTCAACCCGGGTGAAACCGTCACCCTGACGCTGGAGTCGACGCCGATCAACATGGGCCAGGCCACCGTTGATGCGAATGGCCAGGTGAGGTTCTCCTATGCCGTGCCGACCGCGCTGAACGCGGGCCAGCACGCCGCGATCCTGACAGGCTCCCAGTCGGGTCAGGTTTCGGATACATTCCAGGTGATCGCACTGGTGCAGACGGGCGGCTCGGTGGCACCGGGCTTCCCGGTTGCCCCGATCGCTGCGGGTGGCATCGCCATCGTGGCCGGCCTCTGGCTGGCTGTGGCCCGCAAGCGTCGCGATGAGAAGAGTTCGGTCGAGCTGATCGGCTGATCAAGACTTGCAGGTCACAGGCTGCCGTCCCCCTGGCGACCTATGCCCGGCAAGTACGTGGGGCCGTCTTCTGAGTGAAGACGGCCCCACAACGCATCTGGAGCCTGAAGCGTCACTGTAGACATTGCGGGGCGCGGAGGCTGCCGTTTTGGCGTCTACGGGGGCCTTGGCCAGTATCATGGCTGTGGGTCTCACAACGAAAGGTGGACACAGATGTCCGACGATCACTCGACGCCCTTTGACTCTGCCGCTCAGGCCGCCTCCGAGGAAGAGGAGATCACGCGTCCCATTCCGCTGCCGGACGATCCGGTGCCGCAGTCCGTCCGTCCGGCCGGGCTTGAACCGATCAAGCCCGAGATACCGGATTCGCTGCGCGTCGCGGCCCCCCAAGAGGCGGGCGGGACAGCGGCCATCGCCGCAGCGGCGACCGCTGCTGCGCAGCCGATCGCCCAGCCGGTCGTGTCCGACGCTCCGCCCCCGCCCCCGCCCGCCGCCCAGCCGGTTCACCCGGCGGCGCCGGCGGTCGCTGCGGCTGCGGTGGCCGGCCAGGCCGTCATCGGGCAGACGGGCGCCCCGCCCCTCACGACGGCCAACCTGCCGTCCGGCCCGTCGGTGCCACGGAGTCCGGTGGGCGGCCCGCCCCCGCCCGGCCCGGATTCGGGCAAGAACCGCAAGGCCATCTGGATTCCCATCGTGGCGGCCATCGCCGTCGTGGCGCTGGTGGCGACGTTCGCCATCGTCGCCGCGCACAGGCGGCCGTCTGTGGCGCCGGTCACGACGCCGACCCCGTCCGCGACCGCCTCCGCCACCCCGACACCCACCGCGTCGGACACGCCGACGCCCACGCCGACGCCCACCACGGACACGCCGTCAACTGACACGCCGACAACGGTTACGCCCACGACGCCGACGGCCCCGCCGTCGGGCCCGCCCCGGGCGCTGACCGGCCTGCCCGGCTACGGCAACGATGGGGCGGCGCTTTGCATCAAGATCGAGAACTCGATCGAGGCCCGTCCGCAACTGGGCCTCGACTCCGCCGACGTCGTGTTCGAGGAGGTCGTCGAGGGCGGCATCACGCGCTTCATGGCGATCTATCAGTCGAACATTCCGCCGCAGGTGGAGCCGGTGCGCTCGATGCGTCCAATGGATCCCAACATCGCGCTGGCCTACGGCTGCCCGCTGATCTTCTCGGGTGGGCAGACGGCCTTCCTGAACGCCGCCAGGAAGTCGGGCATCCAGATGATCTACATGGACCGCGGCGATCCTGGTTTCACGCGCGACAGCAAGCGTCAGGCCCCGCACAACGTCATCGGCGACACCGCGAAGTTCGTCGCCCAGATACCCGCCGCCAAGAACAAGCCGCCGGCGGCGCCGTGGGCCTTCGCGGCGTCGGCGGATGCCAGCACCGCGAGCACCGCGGGAACGGCCACCCAGAGCATCAGCGTCGGCATGTCGACGACCGAGGTCCCCGTCTGGAAGTGGGACGCGAAGTCGAGCCGGTGGCTGCGCTTCGAGGGTTCGAAACCGGCGACGGTCATGGACGGCACGCAGTTGTCGGCCACCAACGTCGTGGTGCTGACCGTCAACATCGTCACGACGAACTACAAGGACCCCATCGGAACCCCGGTGCCCGAGACGGAGATCATCGGCAGCGGCAAGGGGCTGCTGGCGTCCGGCGGTAAGAGCGTGGCGATCACCTGGTCGAAGGCCTCGGCCACCTCCCAGATCGTGATGAAGGACGCCTCCGGCAACCCGGTGACGCTGACGCCCGGCAACACCTGGATCGAACTGATGCCGTCCTGGGGAACTCTCAAGGTCAGCTAGAAGCTGTTCACGCCTGAAAGCTCACGTCACAGACGTAACACAGCGTTATGCGCGCTAGTCACACGGCCATTGGTCGTGTGACTGGTAGGCTCGGTCGCTGATGGATGAAAACCACAGCGACATGTCGGAGCCGCTGCGACCCCAACCGCGTCGGGCCTTGAGCCACGACGCGGGGTCGACGGAGGCTCCCCAGCAGACCCCGGCCGATGGCATCGGCACGCCGGGGCAGGCTTGGTCGCCCCCATCGACCCCGCACACCTGGGGCGCCGGCCCCGACGATGAGGCCTGGATGCGCCCGCCGGTCCGTCGGCCGACGTTCCCGGCGTCCGACGACGAGTCGTCGGTGTCGTCCCGCCCGCCCGTCATTCCGCCGTCCGGCACCCGCAACGCCGACCTGCTGCGGACGCCGGCCTCCGCGTCCTTCGAACCCATGCGCCGCCCCGGCGGCACCCACAACACGGATCTGTGGCGTACGTCGCCGCACCCGGCCAGCCCCGTGGTGCCGATCCCGCCGCCCCAGCCGGTGGCACCGCCAACGCCGCCCCAGCCGGTGGCACCGCCAACGCCGTCCGCCACGGTCGGCGCACCGGCGGCCGCGGATGACGTGGCGACAGCAGAGATCGCGGCACCGGTCACGTCCAAGCCGGCCAAGCCGTCGTCCGGCAAGCCGAAGACGCCGCGCCGCAAGGGGAGCTGGTTCAGCCACTACCGGGCCGGCAAGATCGTGCTCGTCGTCATGCTGTCCCTGCTG
>JGI20166J26741_10273337_pt1 | contig 16588 bp, 8 predicted proteins | sample TergutCu122P5_FD_26741 | JGI IMG/M metagenome (IMG submission 26741)
GGGAACAAAAAATACTGAACGTAAAATATGTTTTGACTTTCTCTACAATTTTTGTCTGAAACATTTCTCATTCTAAGAAGAATTCCGTGAGATATGATCATAAATGTAGATTGGTCTTCACGTAAAGTACCTGTTGTCTTGTCAAATTTTAAGGGAGCTTGAACTTTCTCGGCAGATTTTCGAAAAATATTCAGATAAAAGATTTAACGAAAGTCTGTAGAGTGAGAGCTGAGTTGTTCCATGCGGATGGACGGATGGACGGACAGGCAGAGAGACATGAAGGTACTAATAGTCTTTTTTCGCAATTCTGCGAACGCGCCTAAAACGACTGCAAGTATGAGAAACTAAAAATTAGCAGATATTTCCAAACTTCACAAAACAGCGCGGTGTGTCCGACTCGATTCAGAAACGGAGAATGGCGAGACAAGATTTGTTGCGATTATTGCCAGGTCACGTAAGTGCACAGAGTGCTTACTTGACTGTCCACCAATCACATCGCCTTATTTTAGGAGTTCTTAAACAATTAAAACGAAACGTCTTTTATGAAGACCACGTGTCCGTCTGCCCGTGACTTGGTAGCAGCGGCTAACACCCTTGTCGGATTATCACGAAATTCGGTCCAGAAGGTATTTACAAGAAAGCTGTCGTCATAGCCAGTTTTGTGAAAATCAGAGCAAAAACAGTAACACTTTGCTTAAGGGTATAAATGACATTTTTACCCATAATTCTCAATGTTCTTTGTTGATTTCTAGGAAATTCGGTATAGAATATTTCCACGTCATTCCAAGTTATCGTGTGTAATTTTCGCGAAAAAAAGGTAAAACGAAAGCCTCACTTTACTTAGGGACGTTAATTAAATTTTTCAAATATCTTCGTTTTCAATGCAACTGCGGCACTTTCTGTAAGATCGCCTTGCAGTTCCCTCAAGCAGCTGTGAATTTCGTGCAGTGCAAGGCACAATTACTGACGGATGTCAATGAAATTGTGCCTGTATTTTCTATATTTATCGCCCAATTCGGATAAAATTCGGTAACTGTCTATTGAGATAATTATAGTTCCGTGAAAATAGGCGCAGTAGAAACCCTACTTACTAAGGGTGGGGGGATGACTTTCAATCCGCACTGTCCACACTTACTACACTAGTCGTCATATTTTTTTCTTTTTTATTTTTTCTTTTCTTCCCCGCCCGCTCCCTGTTAAAATTCAGAGTGAAACTCATAGTTTTGACATTGCTGAATTCGAATATGACAATCAAATTGCGCTATCGCCGTCCAATTTCAAGGGAGAGGGGATTAGATTAGAAAACTGCGTGTATGAAAAAAAATAAAATATTGGTTTTTAACTACAACATATGCCGTCAAATAATGAATAATGTCTCTTTACACGGTATCCCAAATAGGAAAAAATTCATTAAACACTCACTTCGTCTTCTTCTGCCTCTTATTTCCGCCAGTTGGTTTCTCCCATATCAGACTCCAACAGCAGTCAGCCAACACATTTGGACTCCACTTTGTGCTTCTTTACAATTTGGGAAATACCCTGATGGAAATTTTTACCATGTTTATCCAAGATGGCTCCCGTGTTTTCAGTGAGAAAAATCTCAGTGGTAATGCAAAAAATGTAGTTTCAATGAAACGTTACACCCCACAGCACTGGGTGACGAAATTAGCTTCTATATGATTTCACTGTAATGTCCTGCTTTTTCATTGCCTATAAAGATTCTGCAGACGTTTTCAAATACCATCCAGGTTCTTCTTTCTGCAGACTTTAATTCTGTACTGAAGTCTTGGTCTTCGAATGGTTGTGTATTGTGTGGACCAACAAAAATTCCTTCTTTCTTCTTGACCTCACTTGTTGTGGGAAATTTTTGCCTTAAATAGCCAAACCCTTCTCTTTCTTTATCTATTGCTTTCACTGATATTTTTATCAAACCGATCTTGAAATGCAATGGAGGCAAAGAGATTTTTGACTTTTCCCCTAAACCAGGATGTGCCACATCCGAACGAAGTGGCCATTTCTGTATTCTGTAGCGGCAATCCCTCGCTCGGCTGTCCCATTCACATTAAAAGCAGCACAATTTTATGTATCCGCCTTGCAGCCCAATCAGAACTATCATAAATTTAGGTCAACACAAACATTCCACCGGTGTTCTTCACAGCGTACTTTTTGCACCAAAACCTGAATTTTCTCGTGCGTTTATTTCATGTGAACTGTATGAGCCAGTGGGATAACAGGGTACGTATTCCCATTGTGGAGTAGCACTGCCTTCCAGCTGAACTTAGATGAATCAGTGAAAAGCCTCCATTGTTCAGAGATATGTTCAACTTCTAATTCTTCCATTGACTCTGGGATATCATTGCAGTACACCAAATCACCATACGTTGCTATGTCCAATGCCTCCTCCTATAACATGATACTATAGCAGCTTTCTTGTGAAGATTCTTGCGTTATGCCATGATCCCAGTAGACGGGCCTTTTTTTTTTCGCTGTGACAAAATGTCGGTTTGTCTAGCGTCCCTTCATTTAACTGCTAATTAAAGGGATGCTAAACAGCCAGAAGGAAGCCGGAAACCTCTTCAGTTTGAGATACAGTTTCATACAATATTATTCTAGGCATTTAAGTAAATTAAATAAGTAAAAAATAAATGAACAGCATAAAAAACCTTTGGCCCAGCCCCAATTTCGGTTTTTGGTCTTTCATCTAAGGTATCAACTGGTACCATCCAAGGGGCAGGGGGGGATACAAATATTTTATTCAAGCATTCGAGTTTGTAAACCTATTTGCAATAAAAATCTACAACAATTATTTCAGGGAGGAAACTGATGCCGACCAGTGTTATCCGATTTGGGTGAAATTCGCTATAAGAGGACCTGCATTTGATCCTGTTGGACAATTGTCAATTTCGTGAAAACTGGTGAAAGAAAGACAATATGCTTCTTCTGTGTCTACACGTGTACCGCAACACAGCAAAACATTTTGACAGTACAGAACGCCTTGGTAAGAGCTGTTGTAAGGTTAAACTGAAGTAACAACCCATACGTGGTTCTCCGTTTATGAGCACGATTATCGAAGGGCTAAGGCTAGCGAACTAGTACGATTCGGTCAGTTCAAACTGTGGGAAATGAAGCAAGTGATACAGAACTTAGTGTGGTTTTACAAGTTGCTAAAACGTTTGATGAGGAAATACCAATTCATTGTGATGGAAACTGAAGGGTGCATGTGGCATGGGTAGGCAACGTCTTTTCGAATTTCTAAACAGACAAACTATTTCAGAACTTATGAAGATGTTGGCGATACTGATAGACAATAATGAGGTTGATGTATTTGGCCAAAATTACATTAGGAGAAATGACGTTCCTGATGTTGTTTTCCAGCAAAGCAAGCAACCGTTGCTGGATTCTTGCAGTATATGACAGGCCCCACTGGTGAGTGTACAACAAGCACTTCCAGAACTTCAATAAGTTTTTCTGTCGCAAGTAAGAATAATTACAAATATGTATGAGAACTGCAAACAAGGTACGGACAACGAAGTTTCTATCAGGAGCGATTGCATCCACTACACATCGTTTTTATGTGGAACTGCCTTCGAGACTTTCCACACTATTGCACAATACTCCATTTCATCGACAGAACTACATTTTATGCCATAACAAACCGGTTCTTTCAGCTTGCTGTTAGACACGCCTATCTAGAAAATTTGCGAAGTCTGGTGGGGAGTAGCTTGCGAGTTTCGGGTGACGGGAAATGGCCTCCTGGACTTAGTGCTAAATTGTTACATACATCATTGCAGATTTTGCAGCAAAATAATAAATTTCGACGTATGACTAGAACCGGTGATCGAGGGACACCTGAAAAACTCAACCTGTGCAAAGATGGCAATCATTTATTTAATACTTGCATATTATTGGATAACAAAAGTTACAAATTCCTACATGGCGAGAAGGCCTGGAAAAGAAAATCACGTAAGGTGCTAAGCTACACCCTATGTCACGTTTTGTCTTCTGCCTTCGGTCAAAGTTTCTGAGAATTTTGCTTCTGTACCTCGACCAGGCACAGGCTGGCCCACCGGCGACATTATGTTGAAACAGGTATAATTATCTCTGTTTCAAGCAATGCACTCCAGTTTGTGTTACTACACACATAAGTTATTTCTTTTATCGTCACACCGAACATGGTAGCTTTATCGCATAGAAACTTGCACCCGTTAGGTTAACCCGTGACCACTGCGATGCTCAGGTCAGCGATGAAACAGACGCACTGTACATTGTTTATTAGTAATATGACACCACATGCAGTAAATTGTCGCTCAGTCTCTTTTTTGGGTGCAATGAAACTCATTAAAATTTCTTAACACGACTCTTAGCTGATGAAACCGTTTCTACTTACTTCTATGCCATAGCAACACTCTTGAGGATTCTGGCAACTTCTAAAATCTGAGGGTTCAAGGCTGCAACTGAATCTGTTTTTCTTATCAGCATCTAGTATCAGCATGACCTTCTAGTAATATTATTAATACATTCGTTAAAAGATTCCAGCAGTAGTGCAACTGGAACAGCAAAATATGTGTGTCTGTACAGCCGCCAAGAATGAAACCGCAGACTTTATGGCAGCCGCACGTATTCCAACCAAACTGGTTGGGATCTGAAGGTAGCAAAGAAGTCGCTTTTCTTTTATTTCCCTCCCCACAAAGGCAGGACCTGACATATCCCTTCCGTCATAACACCCTTGACCTTTAGCCTCTTAAGAACAAACCCATTCTCTTGAATAAAATCTTTACTATTTATTCAGCTTGGTTTCAATGAAGTCTCCTAAGTTTTCTTCTATACACACAAGTCCGTTCTCGACTATCATGTATCTCACAATCTGGGTACACTGGCTTACGTCAGCAACCCAAATACCTTAAAAAGTAATTTGCTTTTTTGTTTTGGGTATAAATTTATTACTGAATATTCTAATCTTTTCTGTTACTGAGTGTTCTATTACTGAGTTGGTCCGTCCGTCCGTCTGTCCGCATGGGACCCGGCTCCCACTGGACGGATTTTCATGAAATTTGATTTCAATATTTTTCGAAAATAAGTAATGAAAATTCAAGTTTCATTAAAATCTGACAAGAATAACGCGTACGTTACATGAAGACCAATTTAAATTTTTGATCATGTCTCGCTAAATTCGTCTTCGAATGAGAAATGTTTCAGACAAAAGTTGTAGAGAAAATCGAAACTTATATTTTTAGTTCAATATTTTTTTTTTTCGAAAATCTCCCCGTTTTTTAGATAATGTGGGAAAATACTGTACAGTCGAAAAGGCCACAGATGACAACGCGGCGCATGCGCATTACATGTTGGATACCTACGGTTACTGACACACACTCAGAATATGTAATATTTATTGTTTTTCCACTGCAACAGTGGTTGCACGAAGGCCCCTCAATGTTACCTTATACGTACATAGCCTTTCTTGTTTCATCGGTTTCCCCAGCCTGCTGTACCGTATCATCGACACACTTCCCGTACGGTAATTTTTCGTAGGGATTTCCATTTAAGAACACATTCACGATGGTATCTTCTTCTATAATACGGTTTAAACTGGTCTAATCACTAAACCATTTTTCCGATTTGCAATACTCGGTTGCAGAAACGCTGATTGAATAGCAGACATGGAACATCAGACTGACTCACTTGTGTCAGCACAAACAAGCACTTATGATCTGATGTTTTACCGTCAGAAGACGTTATTCCACATGCCGAAATGGATTCACAAAAATCTGTACGTTTTCCCTGTCAGCTCGAGTTCAATTAGGTAGCATCTAATGTATTTCAGGACAGGATGGTGAATCGTCACATTTTACTTGAAATGCAGTTCAATTCTGTTGCCAGTCTCAGGCATTCTTAAAAATGTCACCACTCGTAATAATGGACGAAGCTGGGACCTTGAGATCGGTCAGTCGGTCGTCCGACACCAGAGTAGTTGGCACTCTACGATAATTGTCGCTGTCACTGTCACTATCACTATACGCACTGGTGTCAAACATATGACGTCAGACAGATGGGCCACTGGTGCGTTTTGAGTGTTCGATTTATTTTTCAGTAGTCATTTTCCCAGTTCCTGCAATATCTCATTCTCTACTGCAGCGTGTTTTCTCTCGCGTGTTGCGGTACTCCGCAACTCCGTTAGTTAGAACTCGCGATACAGCAGGGTCTTGTTCTGAGAGTCTAAAAATAATATTAACAAATAAATGTGTGATATTCTTCAGACGTGTGTTTTCTTCTTAAAGTCTACTTACCGCCACGTAACCAACAATGTTAACATGAAACGCCTGGCACTGATGACCACAGCTATCTGAACCGTTTTTATTTAAAACTTATCGTGATGCCGCCACAAAGTAGAGAGTGGCGCAGCAGGCACTGCAGATATCGTGCAGAGTTCGCAGTGCTTCGTCCAATTTGAATCTACAGAAACGCGCCCTTTTCCTAACGGCATGACGTGCTTGGAATTGCAGAGGTATAATCCATACAGCTACATTTTCAGCGCCTGACTCGACTCGCCCTTTTACGGTTGTTACACAAGGTACCAAAAGCATTATGATACGATAAAATTAATCACGCTTCATTTTACGTGACGCGCTCCTCATTTTTATAGGTAAGACATGCAGCACGAATGGTAGGGTTGAGAAGTGTACGCATATGAAACTTTACCACGGAAACCAGAATAAAACAGGGCATTTGGGAAATTTGCAGACAGACATTACGTTTGCATGACGAACTTGCAGACGTGAAGTGTGCGATGTGTAGGTTATCGGCTCATAATGAGGACCACTGATTGGCTGCAGTGTAATGGTAATTAACCTTCCTTTTCCTTACGGGACGGATTATTTCTTGACCAGCTGACTGTCTGTTAACTTCCCCAAGACTTTCCTCGTTAGCTTTCCTTTAGTATTAGAGCAAGGTACGTATAAAGATGGCCATGTGCACGTCGTGAAGACACATGGGCGAGTGGAGGGATAGCTCCACGCATTCTCAGCCTCGAAACGAGAGAGGAGTGGTCTGTTGTACGGCCGGTACCCATTTATAAGGAGAACGGGTGGGCTGCACAGTCTGTCTGTACACTACCAACCAACAAGGGAAAAATTTGTCGCCCCTGCCGGGAAACTAACCGCGATTCCTCGGTCGTTCAGCTAGTAGTCTAGTCCAGGGCCGCACAAATTCTGGGAACCAGATCGCCCTGGCGACTAAACGTTGTACTGTGGCACCTACTACTTCTTGGTCCTCAGTACGTAATTTTCTCTATTTCATCCTTCTGACGCCTAGAATTTTGAGGTGGTTTCTCGAGTTTCGGAAAATTCGTGCACCCCCGGTCTGGTCAAGGTAGAAACTACATGAAAATACATTTTTCGTAATCACCAGGTACATCACGGCAATGTGCAGCAAGTAGATGGAACGTCAACCGTGTTTACTTACGTCGGATTCCCTTCAGATGGCAGCGGAAGGCACATCGAGTCCAGTACCATGTTTGCGAGCGTCTCGACTGCAGGTGGCAGCACTGGGTGTGTTGCAGGCGATTTGTCTGTGAAAGTGCCAACAAATATATCAAACGTCATCTTTCTTTTCTGGCAAGGAACAAGATTAGTTAACCACATACAACGTCACGTTGACGCGCGTTCTTATATCTGAACCCGTCACTCCTCTCAGACATTCATACCGTTTGTCCACTGCTTATATTCACAACTGTGCGCGCTGCTAGCAGTGTCGTCACACTTGCGTTAAAGTTACCGTTCGTTCGTTCACAAAAGCAAACCTTCACCCCCTCGAAAAATTTTAAACTTTCCGACAAACAACATTTCGAACACATTTTATACGTATATTAATAATGTAACTAAATACAAAACTTTATACTCGTGGATGTAAGCAACAAAAACTATGTATTGAATATTTTCATTTTTCTCATTTATGTAACTTGTAAATCGCATGAATAAAAATCGATAACCACTTAGGAACGTGACGTAACGACGCCCCGTCACCAGACAATAGAGTCACACCACAACAGATCTCATTTATCATGTGTGGAGATATACTGTGTAATTATAATGAAAGATAAAACAATGGACATTAAATATGACAGAGCTTGTATTATTGCCCTATTAAGCAGCCAGCAAATTGCATTCAAATAAGGCCATAATATACAGAGACAGTCAGCTGCATTTCTCGTACTCATCTCGTAAAAGCCAAGAAATCCACAAACGTGCGCAGGTCTTCTTGCAGAGTGCCTGTTACGTTATTCGATTTTGACCACACTTGAATCTTATTAATAGATTATAGTCAAAAATTTTCAACACAAAATTTAAAAAAAATCCGCCCAGTAGCAAAGTGCTTCCACGCGGTCGGACATACAGACATGATAGAGCTAATAGTAGCTTTTCGCAGTTCTTTTGAGAACGGGCGTAAAAATGTGAGTTTCATATTTCCAAGTTTCTTTGTGTGTACTTGTGTCGTATTTAAATTTTCGAACCATGGGACCAATTGTGACAAAAATTGGTTATCGGTGGCCATCCAACGTCCTTTCATCTTTAATTTTTATAAGTAAAAAAAAAAAATGGCGGATTTGCGATCATAAGAGACGGGAACGAAAGTAATCGCCACTTAATTCCCGTCATTGTATCCAAATTAAAACGGAAAAAGAAGCCGACCTGGCTGTACCAGACTACTTCTTTTGTGGTTACGTCACAAGCAAGGTACACAAAACGCGTTCTGCCCAACTAGTGATTTAAAACAGCAAACTCAGGGGGGTGTTTGAGGGATCCCTAAATAAATGTTACAAATTGTGTTACGACGTCTTTCCCACCACTACTGCTGGAATGTCCTGAACAAAATGGAGGTCGCCCGCAAAGTGTCACATCGAACGATAACAATTAGCATGAACGCTCATGGGCATGGAATGTCTCTACCGCTTTTAAAACAGTCCTACCACTGTGCCTTAAAGAGTTATTTAATTTCAAAAACAGTCATTAAAGCACTTTCACAACAATATGCTAAACACTTGAGTCAACACCACCAAAACAGAAAAATGACAACAATAAAACTTGGAATATTGAGTGCTAAAGCGTGAAAATGGCTGATGGTGTGGCGCTGTTAAAGTCAGATTAAAATGCAATCCCAAATTATTTATTCTGTGTGATGCGATCCATACGGACGCAGAGAAACCCCCTTCTGCTTCAGAGCCATTAGCTAATGCAAGTCGGCTAGCTTTGATCGTCTGCAAATTTCATCCAACTCAGAAGTATCCAATCTTACTTTTTTCTTGCAATTGCCCCTTACCGCCTCCAAAAAGCGAGCAAAATAAACTCAGACCAACGCCTCGCGGTCCTCTGAAGAAATCGGCTAAGAAACAAAAGTCCGCTGTTTTAACCTCTTCAGAGATCAAACTGACAACAACTAGGGGACGCCAAAACTACAAGAGAAACCGGAGGCGCACCCAAAAACTTGGACGCAAGAGTAACGCTGATGACTTCTAATTAGATTCAGACTTTGTGCTAAATGTTGGCAAAACTGCCACAGAACAACAATTGCAGATTACGGAATTCGAAGTTGCAAGTGTTCAGGGTGGATACACGAAAAATGTTCACTTTATGCAGACAAATGCCCTAAGGCAAAGAGTAAGAGAGAATTTAAAATCCCAAAAGTAACATCTGCAGTACAAGCGCTATTTTACTTGAAGCATGTGTCATGTTTTGGCTGAATGCACATTTCATTTTTAGTTTATCGGTGTTCTTATTTAACGCATTGTTATTCTCTCTGTTGGCTTTCTTTACCTCATAACGGATTTCAACAAGTACGTTTTATTAAATTTCAGTTAGTTAAAATCAATATAAACCATTCAAAAATATTCGTGATTAATATTTTACATGCACAAACCACTTGATTATTTTTCCTTAAATATTTTTTTTCTGTCAGATTCCTGCTTCTTTAATTTTCACAGTCGTACCGTGCATCTTGATACTATCAAAGTTTTTATTTACCAACTGATGCACAAGAGATTTATTTGAAAAGGATATTAAAATTTACATTAAAACAGCTCCTACATGTTTCTATGCAATCACTATCATCAGAGAGCGTATTATTTGAGCTTGCTAAAGTTATAATTACTAAAATAATAAGTTAAAATACATCTTATGATTAGTTCGGTGGTGTGGCTGCATATTTTATTAGGTCCTTAATGGTGTGTGTGTGTGCGTGCGTGCGCGCGCGTGTGTGTGGTGCATTGTTCGGAATGAATATGCGGCCACACCACCGAACTAATAAAAACGATGTATTTTAACTGATTATTTTAATAACTATAACTTCAGCAAGCTCAAATAAAACGCTCCCTGATGATGGTGATTGCACTGAAACATGTTGGAGCTGTTTTAATGTAAATTTTAATATTCTTTTAAAGCAATATTTTAAAGCAATATTTATTTTATTTACGACAATAGAGTTTCCTCGTTTCTAGTAATGTTTCAGGGTTGCAACACAACAAACGCCTTCACGTATTCATAGTTGCCAACTCTCTGTGCGGATGTGTCAAATAACCCCAAAGCCATAGGGAGAGGCGTCTCAATAATACTTTTATTAACATTCAGATTTTTTCGCGAGTTTCTTCTTTACCTGCACACCACATACGTGACCGAATTCCTATTTCCTTCAATTCTAATACAGCAAACCCACAAACATTTGCCTGAAAGAGTGGCGCCTCACCCGGAATTAGTACAGCAGGCTTGACGAAGCTTTGTTACTCCATTTTGATTGATATCACACATTTGTTATGTCGTTTGTAAGTTTAGCCACTGTGATGAATGTTACGTCGTTGAATTCTTTTACTTTTTCCAGACAGATTACTTCAGCAGTTTTAATTAACTACTCTCGAATAAACTGTCCATCTATAAAAGGTCTGGAGTTGATTCCAATTAAAATGCGCAATGAAAAGCGTGCTTTAACTGTTGAGTAATTTAATTTATTACTTTCATACAATAATTCATGTCTCTTTCTTAAAATATTAATTGGCACAATCAGCCGGTAGTAAAAGTGACACTTTTTTTTCTTTCTTTCTTTTTTTGGTGTGGCTAAAGTTAAACTCCCTGCCAACGCTGACAGTCTTTCGAGAAATCAGATACGACATCGTTTTGAATTTTGAAACAGGAGCGTCCCTGTTCCGATTTTTGTGCAATGGTTTGAGCCTCGTCATCTGCCTTAAGGTGGATAGTAGCAGATGGCTTCTGGTTTGACATTCTTGGACTTATTATTTGAATTATGGTAAGTATAAGCCACCCACGTTCAATTTAATACAACAGAGTGATGAACAACAAGAACACTATTGGCTAATCTCTGTCCGGAAAATGCTAACAGGATTGATTCAGACTCTTCACAAGACAACGTTACCTGGAACGTAAATGCACGCACGTCTGCTTAAGCTTATATGACGGCCCTTCACAGACGGTGCGTCTCTCTTTTCAGTATTGCATGGCGTAAAATGTGTTCATCCGTACTTCAGACAGCGAAATGTACAGCAACTCTGGGATGAAGTTGGATACTGCCTTCACTGCCGACAGAAGGGGCTGCAAACTAGAGTGAGAGACAGTGGCCCGAAAGGCTGTACTGATCAAAACTGTGCTGCGTAGGAAATAAGCAAGCCTTCCAGGAAACAACAAGCATTGGGCCATACATCACGACTGACTAAATGAAACTGACGTACTTTGGAAACAGGTGTCTATATTTGGATTCAGTTTCGTTGTAAATACAGGCGGGTCTCCTTTTACGCGTCTGTCTTCTTCTTTTTTTTTCTTTTTCTTTTTTTTTTTTTTTGCGCGCCATTTCGCTTTAAGGCGACTTGAAAATTTACGCCACTTTTTGAATTTACGCGATAATGCTCGGTATAATGCGATGTGGCATACACGATCCGCGATCACCCTTTTGTCTTGTGCTGAGGTGGCCCGCAGAAAGTTACGTCACTCTCACGCCTACAGTACAGACTGATAACGTTAGTGATATTATCACATGGCTCATATAGTTTCCCCTTCTACAGCACAGGCACCTGTTAACAAAATGAACGAGAAACCTAAATCTACGTCACCTAGTGCAATCCAAGTGAAAAATAGGCGAAAGACAATCGGTATTGAAGAGAAAATTATACGCAATAAGCTGAATTGCAAAAGGGCGAACGAATTGTTGATTTATGCCGTAATGTCAAATTCGCTCATAGTAGCGTACGTACAATTTGTCATAATGCTGATGGAATTACAGAAAGTGCTAAATTAGGAACTAAAGTGTCTGTATAGCAAGTCTACCACAGTCTTATCGGAATGAAATGTACCAAAAAATATCGATGTCTCTGACTTTTTATTGTATTAGAAATAAATAAATATTTTGTACTTAAATAAATATATATATATATATATATATATACATACTGCATATACAGTAAATATATACTCTACAGATCCTTATGTCCTCTAGTGGTATAGTCGTACACTCTAGAGGACGAGGTTGTCAATCCCCTAACCCCCAGGAAATAGATTTTTTAAATGGGAGTTTTGTGTTCGATTTGCGCGACATTTTTTCTGAAACAATCACTAGCGTAAAAAGGGACCGGCCTGTATTCTGCTCAAGGACTGAGCTTACCTGTAAGCGGCGAAACATTTGTGGACACCGGACACATAGTTCAAATGCGCTGCACAATACCACCGGCACTGAAGAAAGCATTGCATTTACTACCTAGAGGACCTTTACAGCTAGTAAAGTAACTTATTATCTAATCTTCCTTATCCGATAATGTTGCTTTTGACGTCGGACATAAATGGCGTGTGATCGCCTCCTGCGAAGATAAGACGACCATAATCACAGGTCGTGTTGTTATGTGTCAGACTGGCAAATATAAGGAGGATTGTGCCTCGCGGGGTAATGCAGAAACTGGCTTGTGCGTCCTGAATAAATCTGCCTGTGCTTATAGGAGAAAGGATGGAGAATCTCGGCTGTGCCTTGCTGAAGAGTAATGAATGCCCGCTAGAAGGGATGCAGAAAATGGGAGGTACGGTGGTTGAAAATTATGCGGAAATCTGTCTTTGGCAGGGAACGATTCTGCATTGAGATTACGTCTTGTGCAGAGAGGAGACACCACTGTGCGTAGGGAACTGATGTCACGTGTGAGACGCAGCACTTCGCATAACGTTCCACAGTCTTGTCCAATAATGCAACAAACAAGGCAAACAAATTCGTGGATCAGAAATTTATTTATTATTCACCTACTCTTACATATTCGTCCCTGTTAGTCATCTTCTACAGGAAGGTCCTCAAGAATGTCACATTCTTTATGCGACAGTTCCCCGATGAGCACAGATCAAGTAGGCAGACACGCACAGCACAGATTTGCAGGGTCACTGTTCGGCCCACTTACGGGCCATCATCAGACCTGTATGTAAGAACACGTGAAAGAAATATTGTAGTTTCTTTCACATGTTCTTACATATAGGTCTGGTCCGTAAATAGACCGATACAGTGACTTTGCAAGTCTGTGTTGTGTGTGACGGCACACTGAATAAATATATCTACAGTCACATTCTTTTATTTACAATGAAAGAAATAAATATAAGACACCCCAATGCAATTAAAACAGTAAAGATACATACTTATGTAAATTTATGTAAAAACTGTTCTGTTGGGCCAAAATTTATTTCTTTATATGCAACTAAAATAATGTAAAATCTTGAGGACCTTCCTATAGTATCAGAATAGTATCACTGGGGACAGTTCACAGGGCCGAAACATGTAGCAGGAGTTCAATAATAAACGTATTTCTGAAACATAAATTTGTGTGCCTAGTTGGTTGCACACGGTTCAAATCTATTACAAAACAAATCTCAAAATCCTACTTACAAAAGAATTTGTCGATGGTTATTTTCGGGACTATTTAAGACACTGTATTTTAAGCCTATAATTCGCGTAATAGGCAAATACTTTGTGTACATTATAATGCTGGGAATGTTGAATGGTGCAGCACGGAACCACAAGCGTTAGGGCATAGTTTCATTTATCAAGAAAACTGCTTGCAGAATCTCAGGAAAATCTTTCCGTCAAAACAAACTATTTCTGGCCGCGTTTCGAGGCACATACCTCCACAATGCAGACGGCACAAATCTACGAGATCCACCTCCACAGCAAGACGTTGCAGGTAAGGTAAATACTGCCGTGTTGCTTTCTTCTTTACCAAAATTTTAAGCACATATTTCAATGTAGGAGATGTCACTAACCACTCCGAGTTTTTTTAAGGCTGTATTTTCTGAACCATTACACAGGGTACTTGAAGTAAGATACGTAGCACCGAAATATCTGTGACACGTGTACGGTTACAGCTCTCTTCTCTTTGCACAAACTACAATGACAGGAAACACGCTTTGAGCAAGTGGGTGTGGTGGTCACGCTGTAGACTGCTTTCGTGAAGTGTTTATTTCGAATCTCTATCGGAACACACTATATCATGACACTTTTCGAGGTTTTCAACAGTCCCTCCAAGCACATGCCGCAACAGCACCTCAAATAGGCCAATACCGCTTAATCCAAATCATTTCCAATTTATCTTTAGTTCTCTGATCACCCTACCATCACCGAAATTTCTAACAGCATCGACAAGAGTATTACCGATACCAGGACCTTCTGCACTCCCACAAATGTAACCTATACGCCGCTGATTTTCTGGCCATATCTTCAGTGACCCTGACTTTCCATGTGCCCATCATGCCCATTTTTCGTTGCTTACGTCATTCCATAGGATCCGTCCAAGTCCGAGGCTTTTTGGTACATTTCGTAAATTATTAAGGTTTTACCGTGAGCTGTTTGACCCTCGACCAAACCCCATGCTGGAGGATCATCCCTTGTTGGTTGTCTGCAATTGCTTGTTCAATACATTCGCAGTCACCCTTCATATCTGGATGCCATCTCCTCCATCCGCAACCTGAGGATACACCACGCCGTGGTTACATTGACCCACTGATCATGGCGTGGGATACACACAGCTCTTTTAAAAGATTAGAAATCCTGCCTTTACAATCCCAATATATACTTCCAGTATTGTTATTTGTGGTAAAGAATAAAGATTTATATACAACCAACCAAGAAATTCATAGATCTAATATAAATTTACATCCTCCAGTGTGTAACTTGACTGTATTCCAAAAGGGAGTTTATTTCTCCAGTATAAAGTTATTGAACCATCTACCACTAAATATAAAAAGTCTCTCAAATGAGATAAAATCTTCTAAACCTGCTAACAAGGTTTCTTAATTTACACTCATTTTATTCAGTGGAGGAGTATTTTTAACACAGTTACAATTAAGAATCATGATTTCTGAATAAAAATCAGTGATATTGTATTTATAACTTACTTTTAATAATTTTAAATTGTATAGGAAATAATAAGTGTTTGTATATTTGTATTTTAATACAAACTACTCGTATATACACTACCGTTGCCCAGCACCAACAAGAATGATTAACATGTTTCCAACAATATGTATGATAATGAGCTGTTTACTGTTAGATATATTTAACCTATATGACAATTTCTATATTCTCATGTTTATCGTAACCTAATTGGATCTACGGAATGTGAAACTAAACTAAACTAAACTAAACTAAACTAAACTAAACTAAACTAAACTAAACTAAACTAAACTAAACTAAACTAAACTAAACTAAACTAGACTAAACTAAACTAAACTATAAACTAAACTAAACTAAACTAAACTAAACTGAACTGAACTGAACTGAACTGAACTGAACTGAACATGAACATGAACATGAACATGAACATGAACATGAACATGAACATGCAGTTTACGTTTGTTGAACTGGAAGGAGTTTGTGTCATGTCTTTGTTTTAGTTAAGTGTGGTGAACAGGTTTTCATAAGTATTTAGTTTCAAGAAGATTTTTTATTTTAGAATTATCTCTTCTCAGAATAAATTTGTTTGTGTGATGTAGATGCATATGACTAGTGTACTTCGCTTTATAGTAGGAGGAGTTGTACATAAAGATGCTACTTACAGAACAGGCTAAAGGCAAGTGTGAGATCTTAAAGGCATCCTGTGGAAATATTAGATTTGTGATTTGTATATCAGACCTCTTCAAATACAGAGTTGAGAGCAAACTGTCTACTTTTTTATAAAAACAACAAATTGCAAATCATAGCCAAAGTCTTCAGTGCCATTTTGTTTTGGGTGTGCAGGTCTTCAGTGATGTGATACATGAGAATTATGTAATGATATCTTGCAGGAAGTTGGAACTGAAACACTCTTTTAACATTTCAGTTTCCCTAAAGTTGTATTAAGACCTGGAATATGATGCCATGTATTTTCATAGACAAGTACTGGTGTTTTGGAGGAACCTGTTGCCTCTGTCTACATGGTAGAAGTCTGATAATGTTGTGCTGTAAAAATGGAGGCATCACCTTAATCTGAAATGGTACACTTCATGGTTACACCATGCATCAACAATACTGAACCCTCTTTTATTACCAACTGATGCACACAACGTTAAAAAACGCAGAGTTACTAAAACATTCTAAA
>JGI20166J26741_10274448_pt1 | contig 16572 bp, 9 predicted proteins | sample TergutCu122P5_FD_26741 | JGI IMG/M metagenome (IMG submission 26741)
GAGAGAGAGAGAGAGAGAGAGAGAGAGAGAGAGAGAGAGAGAGAGAGCAGTTTCCAGAAATATTCAGCTCAGTGGCACATGATTCTAACCCTTTTCCATTCCTTTACCCTATATTTTCCACTCTTTGCACAAAATGTACAAAGTGAACGCATATAGAGAAGGTTGTGCCTGTTATTTATCTGTGTATACATTTGATGTTCACAGATACTGAGGGGATTTTTATTAAATTTAGTACTGAGAAGTCTAGAGTAAAATTTGTCAGGCAAACTTAATTTGGTTTATTTCAAACCAGTATAACCTACAGGTTATGTGCAACTCAGGTGAAACTTTATGTGAATTTTAGATGGTGGATTATTTAATAAAATTATTTTTTATCTTGTCAGAAGACAACCGGGAATTCTACTGCAGTGTCCTTGCTTGGGTCCAAGACAGTTGCTGTCAAGAAAGATAGGTGAGCCTGGTACAGACATCTTGAAGAGAAAGGGTTTATTTTAACTATGTATAACACTCCAATGACTTGTTTTTCATTCTTATATTATTCATCACTTTCAATAAAATTAATGACATTCACTTTCAGCTTGGTGTTTTATTCTTTTCAGTTTTGGGATCAACAGATCATTTACAGCGTTATCTGCACCAGCGTGTGCTCCAATTCTACGCCGTTCCAGTTCTCTTACAGGTGGAATAATGTCTCCTGCATTGGCAACTGCCACCATTTTAAACCAGCCCTCTTCTTGTTTTAATAATGATATTCCCACCAATTCCAAGGAGAATTGTAAGTCTCTCTTGAATATGCAGCCACCATCTCCAGTTTGTAAGCCATCGTCATGTGATAATTTGACCTCTGGCTTGCAACAAAAAGGCAAATCATCTAGTAGCATTCCACAATTCAATGTGTCTGGTTTGGCAGTAACTTCAACTCCAACAAAGAAAGGCAGGCATACTTCTCCGAATTCCAGTACTTTAAAATGTTTAGCATCTCCTATCCCAATCAGGGATGTTAAAGAAAAGACTTCATTGCAAACTCGAGCATCTGAAAGTATGAAAACTGTTGCCATACCTGCAAATAGGTCTGTGGGTGGCATCCAACAAAAGGAAGACACCAAGTATGTTCCCAAACATGGAAGATCAAGATCTGTGTCCAGTATGCAGCCCCAGAAAGATGAACAGAGTGAACAGATGGGAAATTACTGTAATAAGGCTACAGTTTTTGGTGAAGGTACTAAGAAAGATCATTCCAATTCACTCATTTTTCAAACAAATACCTCCAAACTTCTGGTGATGAAAAATCTCAACAACCAGTGTGTTGCAAGTAAAGGAAACCATAAGGCAGATTTGTCTTCATCTGTTTCTGGAAAAGATCGAAAAGGACCACAGTCAGTTATACAGGTAAAATAAATATATACAGAGTGTTCCTGTCAGAGCTGTCACATTTCAGACCATTGCTGTGGGAAAACTTTAATAGTGGCTGAAAGAATGTCATATGCAGCATCAGGAAGAAATCTCAAAGAATTTATTTGTGTTTCATGACAAAAAACGATTTGTGTGGCTTAGTAAATTTCAGTGTGATTTCTGTGATACACATGGTGTCAAGTGTGTGCTTACTTTCTCGCCATGTTTTATCCAGCATGTCCATACTGGCTAGCAATCACATCAGTGCAGGCTCATGACAATGTAAGGTCAGAGACATGGCTGGTATATGGACAGTTAATGGCTCACCTCCATAAAAATAAATCCAGAGAAATGACACTCCATCAGTATGGCAGCCAGGAGTTTGGCCAATCTTGCCCTGTCAAGAGGGATTCTTTAACAAGTAGACTCCAGTGTGAGGGGTTCCATCCTTTTAATCAGTATTCCTGGAACCCTGATGGATGGGTTTAGTCAGGTTTCTCCAAAACACATGGTAGATTTGTTAACCATGTCAGACACATTTGTTTGTAACTCCATATTGTTCATGAACTCTGCCTGTCACCAAACCTTGTGAAACCAGGCCTTGATGCTTTTCTTGATTGATACATGACTTTCATAGAATCTGCAGGTGTTTTTGTTATGCCAAAATGAGGACTTTGCTTCTCTGTACCACACAATAACCTGTGCTTGCTGATGAGACACCATTTGTTGCCTAGTGACTTATGTGCTCCATAGCAGACAGGGCACCATCTTCAAAGTCAGACAGTGAAATTTCTTGTGTTTTTCTTCCTGAAGGTGCGAACTATATCCTTCTGGCTGCCATGTTATTTCCACAGTGATGTAATAAGTGAGGTTTAATATGGGCATTCTATGCTGTATTGATATTAATGAAAATGAATTCAAGTAACTGATAAAACTTTCTAATACAATTTTAATGGAAGGAAAGTTTTAAAATGCGTTACTCAATGGTAAACCTTTCTTTATGAATGTTCAAATGTGCCATTGAAGCTTCAGTACTTAATTTGAAGGTCTTGTAAATGGTTATGCGGTTTTGTGTTTATATGAATGTTACTTTCTCTAATTTACTGTTTTGTGAAATTTTTAGTGAACATACATAAGTTTCTTTTGAGGTTAATCAAGGTGGGTTATAAGAAGGGGAAAGACTTATGACATTACAGTGGCAAATGTTTGTGTACTGTAGGACCAGTAATTTGTAGGTGGAGTATACAAAGCTTTCTTCAGCCTCATCATACTTTGCCCATGCCTTTTTATATGTAAAAAGGTCTCAGTTGCTGACAGGCTATTTATAATCATGAACTCCATTTTTAGTTTCTTTGTCACATATGGATCTGGTTTGCACTTTTTTTGTTTGTACCAGTTGAGCTGCTCATGAATCTATTGGGGATACAAAGATACATGTATGTAGTATCTTTTGAATGAGCTCAGTTACATCCTTGAGACTTTACTGTCAGTATTCTGTCAGTCATTTTGAGAACTTTGTCCTTTTCTGTACATACTGATACACAACTACTTCTAGGGAGTGATGAGTACTATACTTAACCAATGTCATGCAGGCTAGAACGGGCCACTGTAGTTGACATGTTACTGATAGACAAAAATAGCTTAGTTCATTTTCCATTTAAGATGATTAGAAATTACTGTTCTCCTGTCAGAGGACAGTAATTTTATCCATCTACAGCTATACCCTAACATATTTTATGTTATTCTAGATGTACTTGAAACTCAAAAGAAGTGCTGTGGAGCCAGTGGACAAGGAAAATATGAATCCATCATGCAAAATTTGCCTCTGAAGATACATGAATGACTCTGTTAATTATATGGTAATATAAGTTGTTTTAGTCTGTCAGCATGCTAAGAGCTGACCTACATTTATTAATGACATTTTGCAAGAAATCTTAGTCCAATTGTAAATGTATGTAAAGGGAAACTGTCAGAATCGTATGAGATGGATTCAGCATTTTAGGGCTCAGGATTTTTAAATTAATGTAACAGATATGACAATGTGAACATAGTCCTAATGCCATCAGTATTGAATACTGCTGTTTTGGATATTTCTGTGTGTGTGTGTGTGTCTTTTCTGAATGCAGTAAACTGTTAGTGTAATGAAATTCTCCACCAAATGCAGAAGTGATGAAATTAAATAGGAATTCCCAGTTTCTCTGCATTCTTGAATTGTATTCTGTTGTTGCAGAAAATTATTTAGGGATTATTTAGTTCATTTGAAAATTTCATGTAATTTAGAAGGTACTGTCAGATAGTGGAAAAAATTTGTCAAGTAACAGTCACATGAAGTGTTAAATAGAACTCAGTTGTGTAGTAAATGTATTTAAAACTCCATAGTGTAGGTTATTCCCTTGTGAAGTATATTAAAAATTTATTTCCTATATGACACATTACAAAATAAAATGGGATGGTCTGTTGGTAATGTCTCATTAGATCCCTATGTGCCATCCTGTAGGATTCCATCTTAGCAGTGTCTGGAGTTGCTCTGCTATCATCTGTCAGATGATTTTGCATTGAAACAATACATTAGGAGATAAAATAATATGTTTTGGATGCTCTAGCAAAACACTAAATGAATTAATTTTAGAGGATTTGAATCTTCTGGGATATGACACTGTTGTTGGGTGAGTGGTTCCTGGTGTTGAAAAGGAACATAGTGCCTTCATCGTCAAGGATCAAGCAGTCCACAGAGAGTACCTGCTATTTATCTTGGGTTGCTTGACCCTTGAAGATGAAGGCACTAAGTTACTTTGCAACATCAGGTACCACTTGCCCAGTACAGTGTCATATCCCGGAAGACTTGAATCCTCAGAAACACTGCTTTGAGAACCAAAAATCTCTGATCAATTTTAGGTTTTTCTGGAAAAGAAAATAAAAGGTGGTCCTGCATGTGAGTGTAATGTGTGGCTATTCTCGTTACACACATCAGTGTATTCATGTTTTGAAAATGTCGTATTTATTTGATGAAGTACCTGAAGGATCAGAAGAACCTACAACATTAAATGTCCATCACATCAGATTAACAGAAAGTAAACAGCGGAGTCCCCTATTTAAAGCTTTCTGCAGTAGTTGGAAATAAAACAAATGTGTAATGGAATCCCAATTTCATATTTCTCAGTGCTGATTTTGCCCCTGTTTAGTATTTAATATGTACACAGTGCATCTACTAAGTTTTAGGGCTGGCATTATAAAAAGTATTTGTGTGAAAGAAATGACACTTTTATAGTTTAGTTTTTGAGATACATCCCTTGTAACTGTACACAGAGATTTGCATGGTCATACAGCTTCTGGATGCCTTTGTAGAAGTTGTCCTTTGCAATGGTGTTTATTGTACTTGTCACGGCCTTCTGGATGTCCGAAATCGAGTCAAAGAGACACCTCTTTAAGTGGGATTTCACTTTTGGGAACAAAAAGTAATCAGCAGGTGCTAAATCTGTCAAATAAGGAGGGTGGTGGAGCACAGTCACGTTTTGTTGGGCCAAAAGCTGCTTGATGATTGTCGCGTTGTGGGACGGGGTGTTGTGCAAAATGAGCCAGTCACCAGATTCACACATGCCCTGTCTAACACATTGAATTCTGTTTAGGAGCCTTTCCATTATACCTTTGTAGTACACTGCAGTGATAGTTTCACCCTCCGGAACAAATTCTTTGTGGATTATGCCTTGCCAATTGAAGAAAATCACCAACATGGTCATCACACGAGACAATCGTCAAGCAGTTTTTGGCCCAACGAAAAGTGACTGTGCTCGAGCACCCTCCGTATTCGCCAGATTTAGCACCTGCTGTTTACTTTTTGTTCCGGAAAGTGAAATCTCACTTGAAGGGGCATCTGTTTGACTCGATTTCGGACATCCAGAAGGCCGTGACAAGTACATTAAACACCATTGCAAAGGACGACTTCTACAAAGGCATCTAGAAGCTGTATGACTGTGCAAATCTGTGCGTACATTTAGAAGGGATGTATGTCGAAAACTAAACAATAAAAGTGTCATTTGTTTCACGCAAATACTTTTTATAATGCCAGTCCTAAAACTTAATAGTCACACTGTGTATGTGCTTTTAGGCCACTGCTGAGTTTCCTGAATTTAGAATTTTCTTCAGTATAGTGTCCAAATACAGTATTGCTCAGAAAACCTTAAATGAGGCCTTACTGTATTTCATACCAAAAATGTAGGTTTTCTCCACTTTGGTGCAGCGTTATTCATGTGATGTGTTTATCATAAACACCCATTATATGTGTAAATTGCCTGCTGTATCTCATGAACATGAAGGCACTGCCATATTTCAAAATATCAGTAACTATACCAGTCAACATGTTTTAGTACTGTATAAGACTTGGAATCTTCTGCAGCACTGCTGTGGACCCTCAGATCTTGCATCAGAAGGTATGTGTCTAAGCTGGAATTGATCCAATACTTTGGTATTAGTGTTATTATTACAAAGACAAATGTCATTAATAAATGTAGGCATCCTTTGATCGAGGTGCTGATATATTGGCAGATTGCAGAAGGCATTATTACTGTACATTTGAATGTTACAAACCCACCATAAATTGGTTGGGTTATTAACTTCATATTTTAATTTTTATCAGAAGGAAGGGTTCTTACTTTGAATATGTAACAGAGTTGAAGATTTGTAACTTGCAGTGCTCACAGAAGTGATTCACTCTTTAGATATCACTTGAGAGTTTTACCTTCTGCTGAAGAATGCCACAAGCATCACAGTACTGTATATTGTTGTCATGCAACTTTTTCTCTCTTTGACACACTGAGACTAATCACCCAGTAAATCTTATTATTCACAAAGATCCAGATACAATACTTACCCACTTGCCATGAGCAGTAGCATGTACAAGATGCATTCAACAGGTGAAATATAAGGTTCATTTACCAAATTATAAAATATTATATTTTTGTTCCTACATCATTAAAGTTTAATAGCATGGTTTTAATACTTTGTCATAAAATACATTTGAATTATGTAGTGTCAGCTGGGATAGCTCAGACAGTATATAAATAGACTATAGACAGGTTGGCTTGGGTTTGATTCCCTACCAGAGCAGAGTTTTTTTCTCTTCATTGCATCTACACCCGCCCCAAGACATATCCAGGCTTGTATCCAGTGGGTACAGAGATACAGTGGATGAAGTGTGAAGTTGACAATACACCTTCATGGTATGGTATTAACCTGGTAATATACTTAGGTCTTGAAAGCAGTTGCGGTTGTATAATTCCTGTGCCATTTACCATGGTGTTACTTGGCAGTGCACTGTAGGAAACAGCAAAATAAATCGTTTGTCTTACCTGTCTGTTTAGTGAGATTTCTGTTTCCAGAAAATTACATAACCTGTTGATACCACAACAGAGGTTGGATTTGAAGTGATTGTCTCCAAAAACTTACCAGTATGAAGATCCACATCACATTTCATATGCTGTTTGTTTCCTCATTCATACAAAATGCAGCAATACAGTGTGTAGGATCAGACTGGCTATTGTTTCTCATAATTTCTTTGAAGCAAGGAAGTGGTTTATCTAAAGTAAGTGGTCTGCCCAGGGGTTAACATGGGAAAAGTAAATTCCTAGCCTTTTTAATCAAGGTCCACATGAGGGGAAAGTCAGAAGTATCTGAGTCATTTTGGCAGCACCAAAGGGAGTCAGAAAGGAAGGAGCTGTTTAGAATTATAAACTCTCAGAAGCAAACTTTTCTTTTTGGTCCACCTCCATTCCTGGTGTTTTATCAAGTAATTGGTCACTACCCTGTCCTTTTATCACCATACTTGGAGTTCTCTGTAATTTTAGGCATTACAGGATTTCCATGCTGGTCACCCAAAGGTAACATTCAATGGTAGATTGTGCATATCTGTCAGTACATGTATTTCTCATTTTTCTCCCCAAACTACTACTAGGAAGTCATTTATAGAATGAATTATACATTGTTATCTGGGTTGCTGTCATCTGTGGTTGCACATATCCTGTGCTTCCCCAAGTAGATGTCCACATCAATTAGCCAGAAATGTCAATTTTTAAATTTTTGTTCTAAAATATTTGTTTCCTGGTTTGTTTGGAAATTATTCTTCCCTTGAAATATAATGCTACTTCATTCACACCCAGCTTTTAAGAAGGGTCATAGTTTGGGTCATTATATCAGTAGCACTGTAATTGTTTTTAAAGTGGAGAAATCAAAGAATGCAAAGAAATCTCAGTGTTTTGTTACAAAACTATGTAATGAAGTGTTCAATCACCAAATGATAACCCTCCAGGCTACTCCACATTTAATGTCACATTTGAATAACAATCAGAAAAAAAATTCAAATTTAGTCACATAAGATACTGGAAAATGTCAAGTGACTAATGTGTACAAGTATTATTATTATTATTGATGGTACCAATTGGTCTTCTGTAACAGCAGCTGCAAAATAAAACATAAAACACTGTAAAGAGCCAGCATTTATATGTGGTGTCAAATTTTATCTTTTGCCCGTTGTCATGTCACCGGTGAACTGATGGATATTGTTTGGGCCACCCATGTATTGTCCCCACCTTGACACCTAAGGCTGCATTTGGGAGTGGAGTCATCATCAACAATAATTTCATTTGTTGTCATGGACATCCCTGTTTGAACACCCTTTGACAGCTGGAAGTGGAGATTAATCTGTCATACTGGTTCCATCCAAATCTTACAGTCTCTTCTGCTTTGCTATGAAGTTTTAGTTCTTTATCATCTTGTACAGTCATCCTTTTATAATTTACTTTTGAAGTAATGTTCCATGATGTCTTGTAGTGTGTAACCTGAGACGTGAACCAAAATTTGCCTTCCAATAGTCTATGTTTTGATACAGGAAAGACTTGAATATTATTTGGCTACTGTGAAGACTTATGAAGGCCTGTGTGTTTAACCAAATTTCAAACACTGTCACACATACTTCATCACCAAAAATTCATATAAAGTACAGTGCCCCCGCATTGGTATCCTTAGTTTCATGACACACAGACTGCTGAAAATGGAATGATACAAAATTGGGGACCCATATACAGGTGAGAATATGGTATTTCTGTGTGTGATATATAGAAGAGTGGGAAGAGAAACAAACAAAAAAAAAAAACAAAGTACTTCAAGACTTTGTCATGGCTTATAAAAGCAGATACTGCTGTAGTGCCTATATGACATCTAAATATGAGACACAAATTGTGTTAAAAAGAACCCATTTTTACCAGACTTTTTGTAATTGTTATAGTTAATTATCCCTTAAATTTTAATGTATAAAATAATTGGTGTATTCATGTAACTACTGTGCTTATAAATCTTCAAAATGCATTTTGTTGCAGTGCATTGTCTTAAAAACGTATTAAGCTGTGGTCATTCTTACAGAAGAAGCCGTGGAAAGGCTAGAGTAGTTAAAATTCAACCTGCCACATGCTGGAAATTAAGTTATTATTACTACAACTGTAAATATTTTTGTACTTACAGTGCTGTTAAAGCATGAACATTATAATACTAGTACTTTTATACATGGTGGTAAAAAAAAAAAGTAAAGTAAATCTTATTTTGTGGCTGATTTTGAGAATACGTCAAGGCTGATGTGGAACATACTACGGTTCATTTCTCTTTTAATGCTCAGTTCTGTAGAAGTAAGCTTATAATCCTGTACCTGCTGACATTTCTGCAGTCCCTCTTATCCACTGCTGATAACAGAGGCTCCGGTTTCTGGAATTTTTCCAGCTTGGAGGAACAAACTTAAAATTTTATGCCCAGAAGAAAAACAGGAAGACAAGGATATATTCCTTTTTTCTGAAATTCTGAGAAATACTCTGCAAAATTAAGGAACCACTGAAAAATTTAAGAATGACTAGCATACTATTTACACATTCTTGGTTCTACATTTGATGCATGTGAATACACCAATTACATTGAAGGTGATTCCTGTATTCTGGGATATGATGCCATGTACACTGGCAATAGGTACCAGTGTCTTGGACAAGCATACTGCCTACATGTTCAGCATAACCATAGCAGGAGACAGATAATTCCCTGAAAACATCAGATTGGTACATAGGTACCAATCTGCATGGTGTCATAACCCAGGAAATAGGAATATTCATCAGCAGTACTGTGGACCTTAACTCTTACAAACAGAGGAATCTGTGTGATTTGTATATTATATACTGTTTTGATACAATTTACTGAACAAGTTTAAGATGGGCAGCCTACTGTATACAAGATTAATTCTTGTGCTCAGTATTTCAGAAACCATGAATACAACTTAAGTCATACAAATAAATGCAATCCTGTTATAAAAATATGTATGTCTCATCCCATGTTAAAGATAAAAATAAACATCAGTCTTGATATTCCCACTTTATTTTTTTTTTAAAAATAAAATTAATATCAATAATTGAATAAAGTCTTTGGGATTCCATCCTTTGTAATGCAATGTTTCTCTGTGACATGAATCATATACACTTATTATATGTACACAACAGAGTTTTTTTTCCATATGTATAATCTCACCACCTGCTTGCTTATATTAATGTTCATTCTTTAAACTATTCCTTCAGCTATGAAAACAACTTTGTACTGTTTAAAATATGACACAAAACTGATGGAAATCTTGTATGTTCCCTTACAAAGCAAATATATAAACTAGACATACATGTTACTATTTCAGCAAAACAGTGCTGGCATGAGATGTGTACATAAAATTTGAAAAGTGGAAGAACTTCATCACTTAACTGCACTTTACAATGCCATTTTCAGCACAGCAACTGTTCAATTATTTTCATTTCAATTTTCATGATGGTCACAAATGTATCACACTAAGGTATTACTCCAGACCTTTCAGACCTATAATATTCAAGGAAGCAGCCATTTTGATTGTAACTGGTTACCTTGAAGTTTACATACAATATAAAAACCATCCATCCGTGCATCAGTTCTACAATATTACACACCTTCACTTCTTCAGATATATAGAAGAATCTCTCAATTGGCTAGATGGCTTCTTTTGTGTTGATGTCAGCTGAAGTACCTTATTCCTATACCTTGTTTATGGTAGACTACAAATAGTATATTTAGGGGAATGGCCAAAGTTTCACTAATAACCACACTAATAATACAGTCCAGTTACATGCAGTTAATACATTAAATTGTTTTGTGGAAAACACAAGATAGTTATAACAGCTCCATCATTACAATAATTTAACTTCTGCAACTGACATTTAACTAATGTATTAAAAAATACAATTTAACTTTATGTAGCAATACCACATTAAATTAAACTGACATTACCATTAATTTTGATTGGAAAATTACAGGCAGCATTTATTACTTTTACAGGCTAATAACTGAATAAATTTTCTTCTCTTGATCTCCTATAAAAGGTTATATGTCTATATTTTCTCATAAAAATATGTGATGTTTAGGTACAATACATAAATATTGGCAAGACTGTCATTTAACTTCAGCTCAAAATGTATTATTGACATATTTGTTAAGGTCTCCCATTATTGAAAATTACTTAGTGATCATAAATTCATTGCACCTACACGTTTGTTAATAAACACTGTTGATATATGATCTCATTTCTTTTAAAAATTCAGACATTCTTATAAAGAGCTTGTAGTTATAATTCAGCCTGTAAAAGAAAATTATGGTGGCATGTAGTGTTAGTGTTGCTACATATATTATCTCACTGACATGGTATGCTGGCAGTGAATGCAATTCAAAGGAAAGATTTGACAGCAGGACATATTTAAAACATATAATCTATAAGCACATGTAACTTTGAAGTTGTGCATCCTGTTGTGTTTAGAGTTCAGTTGTTGAATGCAAGTACTGACTGTCTAAACAGTTATAGTCAGGTACATTTGTATTCTCTTTCAACAGCTACATGTGGTCTGCCAACATATATTTGTGTTTCTGGAGAATGAGATCTCAATCTTCACATAAATGCATACAAATATATATATATACACACACACACATGTTGTAAACATATTACTGTAGGAAGTAAATATTAAATAGATACAATCTCCCAGGTTTCCTGCTAGATGATTGATAATAAGGTTGAGTAAAAAGGAAGTTTTGTGTATAAAATTTTGTGTTGTAGAATCTGAAAAGTATATAATTGAAAAAAATCATGTAAGAAAAGATGTACCTTGAATAATAAAATTGTTAACAATGGAATAAAGTGATGATGTATGCACTTACATACTTGGTACTAGACATGTATATTCATATTAGTAACAAAGGGCAGAATGAGAAAATTCCTTTCCAAGTAAAACCTGGAGAAATATATATAATGAAAATAGAATGTATGCAGGAAACATTAGACATTATGATAGTATTTTAACATGTTTATTCACAGTGTATATGCTGGGAGAAGATCTGGTGAGAAACTGCTGTCTTGTAAAAAGTGTATAGCCTGAAGATGACAGCATGTAGTTGTTTAATGTGAATACGTACTTACCTAACTATAATCAAGTTGTGTAGAGAGTAACATTAATTACTTTAAACAATATTAACAATATGTAATGCATTTTAGTATTTCAATCTTCAATGTTTTTTATGTTTTTTAGACTATGAGTCATTACAATGTGTAAAATGAAATGAAGAAAAATATGTTTCAAAACTAAAATCCCTTTCAGAAGTTAATATTTGTTGAAACACTTCTGACATCTTGTAAGGCAGTTTTATTTTAACAATGAAAAATAACTGCTCAAGTGAGGTTATCATATGTAGAAGTTCTTATATTGTCATTCACAATGCACACTCATAAGTTACACTGGTTAGAGGAATACTATCAAATATACAGTGTAATACTGCATTATAAACATTTGAAAGACCACTAACACCTTCAAAATAGTACCATAATGTGTACTGACTGCAAACAGAAACTGGCCACCAATGAACCATATGTATATAAGAAAAGAAAGAAGAGCAAAATAAAGCATTACCAAATATTTATTTTGTAACACAGACATGCAGATTTTTATTTCTTGCAGTACAAACTGACAGATTTTAAGTATCATAAAGGAGTTATATTGTTTTCAAGTAAATGGAGATTGGTGAAACTTGCCATATAATACATTAAACTCTTAAGTAACAACCATTTACTTACAATGGCACAGACTGAAACACATGCTAACAATTTATAGAGTTAACGATAAAACAACAGTCTTCTGTATCTCCTGGCACTGGGGAATATTGTGTATGGAAGTGTATATTTATAATCAGGATATCTTCCAGTTCAAAGATAAAAATCCTGAGTCATAGTCTAAAAGCACTGCTACACATTTATTCTGATGTCGTCACCACATAACTGATGGGTTTCCTAATGTAAGTCCTGACATTTATCATCATGTTAGATTGTGAAATGTATTAATTTTGCAAGATATACAGTAGAATCCCAATTAAAGGTTTTATAATTTGATTTGAGATTTTTCTGCAGTGTGGGCTCAGTTTTTTTTCCTACATTTAGGATATAAAAAGTCAATCCCTACAACATTTTGCAGCCTCAATTCAGGGCTTGTGTTTACATTATGTGCAGTGAAGTGAAGCAATGTCAGAAACAACTGCCAACTATCCCAACAGTGTATTACTGTCAAATCTCAGAGACACAAGAAGATTCAAGGATGATAACAAGAAGGTTGGAGTGGAAGAACAGAAGCTACTTTCAAACCCAGCAACTAAGTTCTCAGATTTTGTGAATGCAGATAAAACCATTAAGACAATGGCCACCACAAACATAGAGGAACTCTGTCAGCCAGTGAAAAGTGGCAATGGTATAGAAGATGGTGGCAATGACAAGCAACTGAGGAACCCCCAATTCCTGAGTTTGGTGAAGATGTCTCAAGCTTTGAAGTTGTCAGGAGATACCTGTGCTCCTACAATATTGATGATACTAGATTGAGCAGACTTGAACATGTGGAGAGAGAGCTGTTCTTCATTCATCACATCTCACCAACAAAGCAAAAGTAACACTTCAGGTACACATGCATGCAACTCATTCTGAATTTGCACTCTACTCAATAGTGTCTGTTATAAATTGAGTTATTTTAACTCATACATGTTATCTCTTTCCAGATCTGCTGACAAGAATACTCATAAAATGTGTAGCACAGCAAAACCCAAAATTTAGTTCACTGTTCAAGGTTTTTTCTTAAATGTCTCACAAAATAAATATACAAATCTGAATATAAAATTGGCTTAGGTAAAACATAATTAGGTTTAAATTTAGAGTGAACACAATATTTTTATAACTACAGCAGAACTTTTCTGTATTACTGGGACACATCCCCCATTTTATATTTTTCTGGATTTAAGGTATAAAAATACTGACTCCTAAACAGATATTAAATGGCGATTCTACTGTATTTACAGCAAGAGAAGAGTAAGCATGTGTATAGCTCATTCATTGAGCATAACTTGCCATATCTTCCATACATTGATAATTTACCAATGTGAGTCATAAGAGAAAAAAATTGCTTTCTACTAAGAAACAAGTAGAAAGCTACTTAAACAGGACATTAAAGGAAACTTATAAGGATGATGACTTAGTCAACCCACTGAATTAACATGCAGTATCTTCCCTATAACATCTCAGAAACACTGACTGACAGTAAAGTACGAATCCTGTTTGGCAACTTAGATTGAAAATAATAAGAAAAGTTGGTCATTTGTAGTTCCCATAAGACTTAATCTAAACAAAGCAGGCAACTGGGTTTTGACACCATGTAGGATTATAAGTTGATTAATGTATTGGAGAGGAATGTACTGCCTCCAGTATCAAGATGAGTGAATAAGTAAGGTAGATACATTGTGCACATGAACCAGGAAGATGGAGGTAACATGTTTCTCCAAAACACTGATGTCAAATTACAATCCCATTCAGTGTCAAAATTAAGATCATCATTAAAGCACGTTACCTTTGTGGTGACTATATTCCAGTATTATGTTTCAATTCTGGTTTTTGATAATGAAACCTTTGTGAATTTTTCACCTATGAAATGAAGCAGACAACCATTTTTTGCTCTCTCTTGTCCTGAATCAGAGTATATATTACTTCTGAAACACTGTATCACAGGTGAACATCTGCAACTCGCTGGTTACTTAATGAGTTTTAATTAATTTAAATCTTGTTCAACACAGATTAATATGATTTGATTATAGCTATGTACCTGCTTACCCTTCTCAAAATTAGGTGTTTTACAAATCTTTCATGGTCTACTGATATGTTTGTTACTACTGACAGGATACTGTGTGTACTACATAACTCTCTTTTGGGCTATTACATAGCATGGCACAAAGATTCATTACTCATATACACATTCCAACACACACACACACACACAAACACATACATACATACATACATACATACAAATATACAACAGTTGAATGCAGGTTGTGCAAATACTAGAATTTAAGCTTGAATTCCAATACATTACTTTAAAAACAATGATAACAAGGGCAGCTAATGTAAAGATTACAATGTGTCCCAGAAAAGAAGAAATAGTTAGATACTACTGATCAATAATAACCTGCTTGACACATATTTCAATTTATTTCCATGTTTAATATTTGATTCAAACTTAAAAAAGGCTGTGACATTTGAGGTCCTCACAATGGTGACCATCAATATTATTTTCTTCTGGGTTCCCAGAAGACAGTATTCTTTCAAAAAGGCTACTAGATATTTACACATACCCACAAATACTTACAAAATGTAGAAATGAATGAACTGAAAGTTCTTAGAATCACTTTTACCACTTCACATTTTATAGTACTGATCACTTGTCCTTGTGGTACAATGGCATAGACACAACTACGTTGTAAGCTTGTTTTACTGGAGGTTATATCTATCCACTTGCTGGTCTTGTTTTTGTCATACTCATCACATTGGTGGCACATGAATTTCTGTAACTGTCAAAACTTTGTATGTAACTTGTTTCAGCAGCAGCATGGCTGTTGCATTAAATACCATGGAATTCAGAAAAAACAATACATGGTATATGGTTAAAATTTAAAATAATTGACAGTACTCATATCAATTTATTGTGTTAAATACTGGGTACTACGAATAGTTCAAATGAAATATCAGAAATTACGATGCTTGTAAGTAACTACATACAGAGTAAATTAGTATGAAAAAGAAAGGATACAATAGAAAACAGTGCGCAAAGGGAAGAAACTTAAATTTGATGATCTGCCCATTCAGAAGCAAGGGAGATGACTAAAGACAAATGTATTTAATTTAATTTAATGGAAACCACTAGAAAACATGGAGAGGGATAATCAAAATCATTGTGGTTAGTACGAAATATGAGTAGAATTTTTAAGTGGTGGATATGGATATAATAATGGCTTATGTTATGATGGACAGTTATGGAGCAGGAGAAAAAGAACCTCATAAAAACTGGAAAATTCCAAAGAGTAAAAAGATGAGATAGGACAAAACAGTACTAGCAGTATTTTGCAAGGACCCTGCCACTCATTAAAATATTTCAGTGAGATTCAGTCTTGAATTACTCAATTTATGTAACAATTACATGGCACCGACAATAAGCTTCATGATACAAATAAATTATAGTAACATTGTTGGAGGCATGTTACATGTCCAGAAATGCACTGCTCCTATATACAGTGGAATTGTTTGGCTTCCTTTAGATTCACCAATGTGATAAGGCCTAGATGAGAACAATTTGTAAAAAGAATTAAGAGTGGAGAAAAAATGTATGTGTCTTGTGCAGTATACTAATATCAAATTCTATTGTCATATGGGAAAGTGGAAACAGAAATTCACAGAAACTTTGGAGAGCAAGTCAGAAATCAGTCCAAGGTCTCTGAGTAGAATCACATGCTTAACACTTTCCGTCCAGCGGCCATTTAAACTTTCAAAACTTTCTGTCCGCACGGTGTATATATACTCTGCGGCCTTTCAAGCCACCAGTCCGGGCGGAGTATATATACTCCGCGATTTTCTTATGCTTGTTAAAAAAAAAGTATTGGGGCTATTGGCTTCAGGTTTGTACCATTAGACCCCTCCATGTATGTAGATTCAGTGGCTCTGTTCGCATTCGTTCAAGGCCAGTAGAAGCGTATGCTAGCCTGTCGGGAAAGAACGGTGGCACCACGAGCTGT
>JGI20166J26741_10275559_pt1 | contig 16571 bp, 19 predicted proteins | sample TergutCu122P5_FD_26741 | JGI IMG/M metagenome (IMG submission 26741)
GAGGGAAAGAGACCACTGGGGAGGCCCAGACACAGATGGGAGGATAATATTAAGATGGATCTTCAGGAAGTGGGAGGGGGTTGTGAGGACTGGATGGAGTAGGCTCAGGATAGGGACAGGTGGCGGGTACTTGTGACTACGGTGATGAACCTTCGTGTTCCAAAAAAGGGGGGAATTTCTTGACTAGCTGCAGAGCCAGTTAGCTTCTCAAGAAGGACTCTGTTCCATGGAGTAAGTAAGTAAGTAATTGCCATGTAATCTTTGTGTATGAAATAAGAATTGACAAAACTTTTAAGGTTCTGTCTACTAATACCAAATCCCAACATTATACATGATAATGAAGCATTTCAGTCTACCTGCCACCCTAACAACCCATTTCCTTAAAATCATGTAATATCCCTCCTTCTCACTCCTCCGTGTGGACACTATCATGTTATTATAAAAAGCAAATGTTCATGGAAGTCAAACATTTTGCATGAACACATCATCTGGTAATGCAGTGTGCATATATGAATAGAAAATTAAACTAACCATTGTCCATATCAGATCGTGATTTGCCTGGCTCTTACTGTTCATTGACAGAAAAGGGATTAAATGGGAATTTTGAAGTATTTCAAAGCACAGTCTGTTTAACTTTCAATGAATCAACTTACAGGTATTGGATATGCACCTTGAGATTGAGGCAGCATTGGCAAAGAACATGGAACCTGAGGATGATTTGGAGTGTGAATTGGCACAGCTCCTTACACCTGAAGATACACTAGAAAAACAACTGAAGGGACTGTCTGTTATTGCAGGTGAGATTCTTTCTGCCATTTAGACTGAGGTTTGAATTTGGGTCCATGAGTTGCAGTGTCAGTTGAAACATTATTTCCCTATTTGTTGTGTAGATCTGCCAGAACCCCCAGACACCATGCCTGCTAAGCCTTCATGTCCAAAGATGCCGTCCATGGAACCAGCACTGTGAATCCCTCATTATGTTTATTTGCACACTTGATGAATGTGTGATTTTATTACTGCTTTCATGTCATAAATGGTGCTTGAACATGGAAGAGAGCCTGTCCCTACTTCAGCAGTCTTACTAGGGGTTTAGAGTAAGTAATTTATATATACTGCTATTAAAGTAACTCATTATTCATGTCTGTAATTATTAGTTATATTGCTTATTTGATTGATTGCATAAGATGCCCAGATTTCCACCATTAACTTGCCTGTAAGAAGTCTTATTATGCCATTATTTAACTTATATATCGAGTAACACGCAACAGACATGAACTGTACAAACTATTACTGCCTTGTTAAAAGGTTTTGAAAAGTAGCAGTACAGATACTGCTATAATGCATAGCAGAAGGCAGGCTGTAACTTGATTATGTGAGAACTGATAGAACAGTCAAGTGATGCTGAGGATTGGGTGTCAGAGGAACCCACAGCATGAAGAAGAAAATCTTTTGGCAGAAAGGTGTGCTAAAAAAATGTGGTGAGTTTGATAGACAGAACTAAACCTGAAGAAAGCAGTGTGAGGCATGAAGTTTTTGTGCATGGACAAGGAAATGCGGTCCAAAAGTTTTAGGACTGCATTTTTCAAAATTGAAGACACATACTTTATTATTATTATTATTATTATTATTATTATTCAACATAAGCTCCATTGGCATATATACAGGCTTTTGCATGGTCGTACAGTTTCTGAAATGCTGCCAAAAATTCTTCTTTTTGGACTTTCTTTAATTCATCAGTTATGCCTTCTTGGACCTCCACAACATCCACAAAGTGGAGTCCTTTTCAATTCATTTTCAACTTGGGGAACAGAAAATAGTCTGGCGGAGATAAATGTGGAGAGTACGGAGGATGATAAAGGGTTGTAACATTTTTTGGGGTCAAAAATTGGCAAACACTTGCAGCTTTGTGAGCGGGTGCATTATCGTGCAACAAGAAAAAATCTCGAGAGCAGAACGCATCTGGACAAACCTGCTGAATGTGCTTCAGGAGGGGATCCATTACTCCTTTATAAAATTTTGCATTAATGTTTTTCCCTCTGGTACGAATTCTTAGTGCACTGCGCCTTGAGAGTCAAAAAAAATTATCAACATGGTCTTGATGCAGAACCTTGGGAATTTCAGTTTCTTTGCCTAAGGGTATGTCTCACCAACCCATTCAGAACTCTGCCGCTTTGTTTCGGGGTTAAAGGCAAAACACCAGGTCTCATCACCTGTAATAACTTTGTTAAAAAAAATTTTGTCTGCATCGTTCATAGCGATAATCTCTTGGCAAGATGTGACTCGATCTTCCCTTTGCTCAGGTGTCAAGGAGTGTGGAACAAAACTTGCACACAACTTTCTACTTCCCAAATCCTCTTTCAGAATCTGAAGAACTACAGTCTTAGGGATGTTCAAAGATTCTGCTCTCATTCTTGATGTGATTCGATGGTCATTTTTGACCAATTCAGCAACAGCAACAATGTTTACCTCAGTTCGAGTAGATTTTTGATGGCCATCTCTCTCATCACCTTCTACCAGCTCCCTTTCGTCACGAAATTGAGAATGCCACCTAAGAAGTTTTATCGGTTCAGATCCTCATTCCCATAAGCCTTTTGCACCAATACTAGTGTTTCTGTCCCAGATAGACTGGCTTTGAAACAAAATTTTATGACAACTCTCTGTTCATTTCTGCCATCCATGACGTATAAAGAAAACTGACCTTACAAGACAAGTTGTAACTCGTACACTGTCAAAGATGAACAAACGAAACTGGGTGTGTGAACGGATGTTGACTGATAGTACTTAGTGGGTTGGCCGATAGATCGCTCTAGTTCTGTTATTTAAAAAAATCAGTCCTAAAACTTACAGGTCACACTGTGTATGCTTGGAGATCAAGAAATTAGAGCATAATCCTTTGACTTGCCTCATATTACAGCTGATATTTCTTCCATTCTACTGATATCTGTCTGTTTGTTAGAAGGTTTATTATGTGGCTATCAAATTTTATGATCTTCATGTGACAGGTTTGGGCTGTTTATTTTTGCTTGAGGGTTTATTGCACTTAGCATATTGGTGTCAAAATGGATGATGGTCCAAGTATTATATGGGGGGGGGGCATCTGAAGAAAAAGAAATTTCTGAGAACTGTTTCATGTCACACTGTCATTGATATATTGTGTGATAGTTGTTAAAGAGATAAAATCCTTTTTGGTAGTGATGTGATAGATTTCTCTAGTAATTGTGTTGGGTGATGAAGCAGAAAGTGGCTAGTTATTTTTCATGTTGGCATGACAGATTCATGCAGTGCTTGTTATTTTTGGAGGCTCAGAAGCAGTGCGTGTAACTTCTGCCAGAGGCAGAAAATACTGTCTATGCTAAAGCCATTGCTTCCCACCCTTACTGGACAAACCCATTATTAAATCTGATGCTACAGGTCCCTAGTTTTGTCCCTCTGAGCCTCAAATATTCCCACACCCAGCAGAGGTGCCAGAACTTCTGTAACCCTAGATGTCCTCTGATTTATCCCATGGTTACCTCGGTGTGGATGGCTGAGAGATGTCATGCAGTTCAAAGATGAATGATAATTAGAAGGCATAGCAGTCTGGAGTAGACAGTCCAGACTTATGGACACCGATCATTGGAATGGTGATGGATTCTGTACTCACGCACCCGAACTTTACATCATGCAGACAAGGTATTCTCGTCTGCTGTCTGACACTTCTTCATTTAATGCATACTGCCTTCTGCAGAGGGTTATGCTCTATTTGGATATGACCATCTTGCTGAAAAAAAAAATGAATGGTGGAATTTCCACCTTTGTTTGAGGTTCTCTATACTTGTTTCAGATTTGGCTGCAAATTATTATACACGCTGTTTCTGTACAAACTTATTTAATTCCTCATGCATTTATAATCTGCAGTGTGTATCTCCCACTTCATATCCCATTGACACTAGTGGATATCTAGGATGTAATATCTCAGCTTCCTGCTGTTTTTAAGTGTGTTATTTGATTATGCTGTCAGTTGCTAAAATTGTATAGCACCTGTGATAGATGAATGGATGAGTAAGGAGCATTGGTGGAATGATAATGACAAGTTGTGCTTATTTTTTCTGCTGGAGACTTCATTATATGATACAATCTTTGGAGTGGCGTGGATGAAGGTGATACAGGACATACTGAGACATTCATATCCACGCTTAACATTGTGGTGCTACATAGGAGAAGCCTGTATCCAAACTTAACCTTGCATTGCTAAATACAGGCCAGCGTACACATATACATTTCCTCTGGTGCTGTCCATTGCGTCAACCCTGCCGTCAGTAGTACTGATTTATCAATATATTTGATAAGAAGGGTGCCGGATTATGTCTCTTCTTGTGTGTTTGTTCTTACTATTAAAGGAAACAATGGTATGTTGAGCACAACTGCCTTTTATTAGATATGATTAATTACTAATAGGCTATGTGTTTCGATCTTACATATCGGTCATCTTCAGGCCTTCATACAAGTGAGTCCTTAAAATGCTATGCATGCTGGGATCCCGTCATGTTACATAGATAAAGTACCTAAATTGCAAGAACTGGCTATATTAGTCGAATTACAAGTTGTTAATGGTGTATTTATCTACATGAAACCTTAGTCTGGTTACTGTTGATCTTCCATCGTTTCTAGGGCGCTATGTTATGTTCTGTGTTCTAGTGAGACGTCGTGAGCAGATGGTCTGCGGTTTATCTCGTGGCGTTGTGGTATATAGTGAACGGAGACTGCCGCTTCTGATTTTCTTGAGCGTAGTGTGTGTGGGTGGCCCTCCTTCATGTATTGTCTCTGTATTGTGATAGAATGTTTTGTGGTAATTTTAGTAGCTAGAATATGGGCTTATCTGAGTATATTGTCTTATCTTGTCATAATATTATACAGTTGCGACTTACATGTGTGGAGATGGGATGTCCGTGTGTGCCTCCTGCAGTTGTTTTTCTTCATGGAGTTATACAGTATGGTTCGTTGAGTCCTTGGGCCTTCTTAATCACTTCTTAATGTTTAGTTCACAGTCGTGCTGCTGTTCCTGGCGTGGTCTGACCAGTTCTGTCAGGGTGGGTCGATGCCTTTGGTATTTGTTCATGAGGTTGATGTCATCGCTGTGTTCTAATGTGCGTTCTTCTATGTGTGGGGTTGGAGCTTCCTGTGGGGTGAATGTTGGCCTAGCGCTTCAAATATTGGGTTGGGCTTCATGGTTAGTTTTTCATTAATTTGATTACCGTGTTTAGTCTCCCTGTATATATAAAATTTTTCTAACATATTGAGCATCTTACCTTTCTTTGCATCGTGGACTACTTCCATTATTTCGTTCATAGGGCCAAAGCTGTGGCCTTCATCTATAACATGCTGTGCGAACTGAGATGTGTTGTGCTTTTATTTGTAATTGTTGCAGTGTTCGCAAAATCTCACTCTGAACGGTCATCCGGATGGCCAATATACTTCTTATTGCAGGTGGGGCATTCAAGTTGGTACACTCCGTTCCCATCATACTTGTCCAAGTTTTGATCTGTTCTTGTGGCTAAAAGTTTGCCTAGGTTGTTGTTTGTAGTGTAGGTAATTCTTACGTTGGTGTTTTTGAAAAGCTTCATGATGTATCTCGTTTCTCTCCCCATGTATGTAAATTTTGCCCACTTCTTTTTTCTGTTGCCCTGTTCTTGTTTCTCTCTTTTGTTGTGGATTTTGTTCAGAATTAACATTTCATACTTATTGCTTTTGACGATCTGTTTGACAGTGTCCATTTCTTTTTGTCTTTTTTTTGGTCAAGATTGTAGGTGTCGATCCTGCTGATGTAGTATCTTATGGCAGCCATTTTTTGTTCCAGTGGATGACATGAATCATGTGGGATATTGGTGTCAGTGGTAGTATGTTTTCTAAATATGTTGAAGGAAAGTCCACTCTCAGTTCTAGTTATTGTGAGGTCTAAGAATTATAGTTTTTTGTCTTCTTCCCATTCCAAGGTGAAGTCCAAGCCAGATGTAATATCACTGAAGAAGTTTTGGACTTCTTCTATATTAGTATGGTTCTCGTTGTATACTATAAGTATGTCGCCGACATACCTGTAGTAGCCTTCTACCCTTGAGCTGCGGAGGATGTCAAATATCTTAGCATTTTCCATGAACTGTAAATAAATTTCCAATCGGACGGAGGAAGTGGGGGCCCCCATTGCCAAACCGTTCTTCTGTAGCTACGTCTTATCTTGGAATTTGAAGTAGTTCTGTGTGACTATCAACCCGGTTAAATGTAGAATTTCTTGTCTCAGTGTGGGATCTAAGCTGTTGTTTATGCATGTACTCTCTATAATGTCTAGTAACTCCTTTATGGGAATGTTTGTGTACATGTTAGAGATGTCAAGCGATGCTAATCTCAGACCCAGGGTGCCTGGGATGTTTGCTAAGTCTTTAATCAGCTGTACTGAGTTCTGAACATTGTAAACCGAGGGGAGTGGGATGTATTTCATGAGTATGTTTGTGAACATCTTTGCTCGGTTGTAGGTTGGGGCATTCCTGAAGTTCACAACGGGGCGAATGGGTGTGCCTTCTTTATGTACTTTTGTAAGTCCTCTTAATACTGGGGTGCCTGGGTTTAAATTTATGTACCTCCATTTTTTGTTTGCATCAGTTATTTGTTTACACTCATTCAAAGTGGTTCTGAGGTGTTTTTTAAATTTGGCGGTGACATTGTCATTGGTTTCAGTTGCTTCACTTTTGGAAATGAAGTTTTTAACTTTCTGCTTGTATTCATCCTCGTGTATTATCACTTTTGAATTACCTTTGTCAGCTTTTGTTACTAAGACCATGTTTACTTGCAACTTGTCTTTAATCTGATTTAGAATTCTTAATTCTTCCTTGCTCTTTTTGGAATTCTGTCTCCCATGTTGGGTTTGTTGGTTTAGGAGTTTTCTAATGTTTCTGGCTATTTAGTGTCGAGTGTATTCCCGTTCCCCTGGGGGCAGTAAGGTAACTGCATTTTCTGCTTCTAGTGCCGAATTGTTAACCCAGTGCTTGTGTTTGTGGTCCAAGTTATATTTTAAGCCTTTGTTTAGTAAACCTAGTTCTTCATTTGTGAAGGGGATGTTTGTCTTGTTTACCACCCTCGGGTGGAACGTAACGTTATTGTGCACGTTTCTTTTTGTGTGTTTATTAGTCAGGATATTTTATCGTCCAGGTTTTTGTATTTCTTTTCAGATTGTAAATTAATCATATTGTGGATGCTGTCTCGTATCAATTCCCAACTATTTCCCCATTCGGAGGCCGCCTGTAGGTGTGTTTTGTATAAGGCTTCATTCAGAAAGCCTGAAGATGACCGATATGTAAGGTCGAAACATGTAGCCTATTAGTAATTAATCATATCTAATAAAAGGTAGTTGTGCTTGACATACCATTGTTTCCTTTAATAGTACATTTTTAGCACATTGTGATGTTTTCTGTCAAGTTTGTTCTTACAGATAGTTGAGCATAATCCTTGACTGGGCTGTGAAACAGGCTAATTGATTCTTGTTCACACAGCTTACCATAATTGAGGAGACTTTTTTCTGCCATTCTGTGTTCTGTGGTGAATAAATTCACTTTCACTTGCTGAGAGGTTCTGAACAGTCTCTCGACTTGTCTTCCGCCAAACTGTTTAGTGTTCCTGTCCCATGGTGGACAGAGGACTGTTGGACTGTTTTCTCTGCTCTGAAGCATACCTTTAGATCATTCCAGTTCCACCCCATGGAGGAACATCTGGTCAGCTTTAAATGGTTCCTTGCCAGTGTGCATGGAACCATTCAGCAAAGTCAGTATGTCCAGTGTCTTCCGCACATTCCATTGTGGTAGGGGAGCATCTGCATTGCACAATGGGTAAATGTGTTCGTATTTCTATTCTGGCCCTTTCTGCAAATGACGTTATGATAACCTTCCAGCACAACTGGCTGACACACTTTTATCCTTGTTTTAATCCCCCCCCCCAAGCTCTACAAACTGTGCCTTGGCTGGTACATCAAAACCATGAGCTGAAACTGCTGAATGAGTGCATACATTAAAAACAAAGACCGCAAGAAGAGGTCCGGTTGTGGGCTCTGTTCTGCCTCATAAATTGTTTTTAATACTTATGATATGTTACTCTTGTTTATTATTGGGACATAACAAAAAAAACTTGTGCTGTAAATTGGATGAGTATATTGTGCAAAAATACAGTGGAAAAACACAGGTAATTAATATAAGTTTGTGGCATGTCAGTAAAATTGAGTGAATACAATTGACCAAAAAACATGTAGCACAGAGAAGGTTAAGCTGACAATCTGTCCTTAAGCCATCTGCCTTATTCACAACCTTCTCTACACCAGATATGTGTCTCAGTAACATTTATGACTTATTGAAAATGTTTTCCAGTTTTATGTTTGTTGAATTAAATACAAGAGAAACCCCTATTTTGAGTTCACAGTTAATAGAGAGTCTGAAGAATTTGATAACTTCAGTGTCATTGTCATTTCATTTAGTTTCATTCAGAACTTTAATAAGGTTTTGTAACTGATCCATAGAAAGGAACAGACACTTTTACACTTTGAGCATTAGGAATGAGAGTAGATAGTCCTCATGAGTTTATCATGTGCAGCATCGTAAAAAGAAGTACAGAAAGCCACTATTCTTTCTTGCAGGTGTAGTTCTTAATGTTAATGAAGGGAGAAATGAATTGACTTAATCAATGTTTGTTTGGCAATTTTGATAAGTTCTTTATATTACTGGAAATATTTGTCAGTGCAGTTCACATTAAGTAGACATGATGCTACTAATGTGGTATACAAGCCACTACAAGCTAGTCTCCATGTTGACGCGTACCACCACACCACTGGAGCGTCGCCTCTCTCTGTTGCATCGGAACATATCTTCACCACGGTCTGTAAGTGACCGTCTAAGCCTTGTTAAGGCAGGTAAATGCAGGGCCTCCTCATAGGCTGGTGGTGGGAAGGGATCAGGTGGTACCCGGTCTGCAAGTGGTCCAGGATAGAACAGAAGTTGCGAGGCACTTGCTACCACTGTATTATTGTTGTTTGGGATGGCATCCATGAGCACAGCCTCTGAATAGCTGGGCACAAGTGTCTGGCTCCACTCTGAGCTGTCCATTGTACTGCCTGTTGACAACTGCACCACCGTACTGCTGGGTGTCGCATAGTTCACCCCAAACAGCTTTGTTACCTGCAATAACAGTCTCAGTGTGCACAGCATGAGCTACATAGACAGACAGTGGAACATTCTGTTTTAGCTACCAGTCTGTAGCTTTGATGTGAGGAAAAGTAACTGAATTTTATGTTCCAAATGACTTAAATTTTAGTAAAACAATTGCTGTTTTGTATGGTTCTAACTTCAAAAATTTGTGACTTAATTTATGGGCAAGTTGTCAAAAAATCTGTTATTGCAAATTAATCTCATCTTGTCCTACCCATATTTTGGCGTTACCTGCTTTCATTTTCAGCTGGACAGTGACCATCGTGGTAAATATTCTTGTTGTTTTCACCAGTCTCTTCATGTAGATGTGTATATTCCTTCACACAGGCCAAGTACAACTTTTTTCACATATGTAACTTAGGATTTCAAGAAAGGCCTCTGAAGAGATGGGCAGATCAGTTACATAGTTTGGAAACAGAACATGTGTAGGGATTATCCATGACACTAAAGAAAAACAACTGGACAATATTGGTTGCTGCTTGGATATCTGGTCGTTGAGAACATTGACATTATTTATGACATGCCAGTTCCTTTGTATATTGCCTGTTGCCTAACTTGACAAAGAGGGTGGAGCAGATATTTACTTTTAAATAAATGAAACATTGTAACTTGGCATATTAAGTATGCCATGGCTGGAAGTTATAAATGTAACTTCAAGTTTAATATGGAATATCCTCTTGCATGCTTAGAAGTATCAACATTGTGGATGTGAAAATCACTGAATTTGTGTCTCCAAAGAAACAAATCACAATATTTGTCAGAATGCCCACTTCTTTAGCTAGTCATAAAGTTTAAAGCAACTGGCAGTTAGAATGGTGTTGAGTTACCTGATAATGAACATATGCAGTATTGTATTCCAAGATGATTCTGATTGGCCAGGAAAGCAAAAGGCAACTGCAGATCCAAAATACCACACAGTTTGAGTACCATGGCAGGTTTGCATATGCTACAACATGTTCTTTGAAATTTGAGACACCCATGAGGTCCAGTCCCTCCCGCATTTCCATGTAGTCATCATAGCGCTCATGTTCTGCAAAGAAGCGAGCTCGCTGGTCTTCAAATTCAGCAGCAGCCTCCACATTGGCAAAGGCAAACCCTGGGAGCAATTACAACTATAAATATGTAGAATATTTCTCATAGGAGGAAGACTGTACTAGTAATCAACCCACAGAGGTAGGCTACATAAGCACTTAGTCACTTAGTCCCTGAGGGGAATTGTGCTAGCACTCAGTGCTCAGAGAGGAGACTGTATCAGCACACAGCACTCAGATGGGTACTATGCTGGCACTTAACCATCAGAATATATACTGTGCCAGCACTTAGCTGTCAGGTGGGAGTCCTCACAAGTGAGAGAATCACATTTAACCTCTCTGAGAGCAAACTGTTCCAGCATGCAATCCTTAGATGGAAGCTTATAGGCCAGCATTCACCCCTTCAGGATTGAGAATGTACAACATTTACACTGTCAGACTAGAATCAGTGCCAGTATTTCCCTTGCAGACAGGTGACTCTGCCAACACTCACCCTTACTGAAGCGTATTTTAGTGATGGGTCTACCCTCCAGTGAGAGGTCACGTGAGATATCTCGCATACCACAGTAAGCAAACAGGAAGCAGTTGCCTGCAGCATGTGAATTCACACGTTCATAGTACACTTGTGTGGTTGTGTATGAGTCGCCTCCACGCTGCGTACGCACAACCTGTCGCTTGCGGCGCACATAGTGATAGCACAGTGCTTTCCACCAGACAATGGGTTGAGCCTCACGCATAAGCCTCACTGTTTCCATGACACTTGTAACATGCACCTTTGTATTCAGCTCCTCACGTGCTGTGCAGTGCCAGCACTCCACCAAGTAGACCAGATACAGCATGAGCATGAATGCCACTGGGATATACACATACCCCTTGTCACATGGTGACATCTGTACCTTGCTGGTGATTGGGTAGCCTGAGAAATTGATGATTACCTGCACAGAACAGGAAAGTGTTTGAAATCCTTAATTATGCCTAAAAACCTGCAAGCCTGGCCTTCACCTCAACATTTTCTTTTTTTGCATTGTATTGCCCCATATAAAATAGCCTGAAATGTGAAGAAGACCTCCATAATTTATCTCAGTAAATCACATGAATCTTGAGGTTTTACAGCTGTTCAGTGTTTGTTGAGGAGAGGCAGCACATTTGTCAAGACATCAGTCATAATTTTCACCATTTTCTTGTGGTGCTATGCCAGTGGGGGCAAGAATTTCTGCACCCATCCATACCAGCCCTGTTGCCCATGCAGCCCCTGTACAATGGGTACTGGGACTCTTTCCCTGGGGTGAATTGGCGGGGGCATGGCATTGACCACTCACCCCATCTAGCGCCGAAGTTAAAGAAAGAGTATAGCTGTACCTCTACTCCCCGTCTGGGCCTTTGTGGCCTGTTCTAGGGTGAACTTTACCTTTTGCTATGCCTATAAATCTCATTAATCAGTAATTAACTGCATGTGCTGCACCTGACAACCGTCACAATGAAAACACACTTCAAGTAATCAGTTTTCAAACATAATTTGAATATTGCACTTGCGTTTGTGATGATTTCCCTTATGTACTGCTTAGGTTTGTAAGTGTTAGATTTCCACAGGTAGGCATCTGGTAGATAAAAGTTTTGGAGATTGCTAAGGATAGGGAAACTTAATCACCTTAGATGGAGGAACCCTGGGAATTTGTGATGCAGTGTGTTCTTTGTGACATATTCCATATGCATGAAAAACTGTTCTGTAAAAATCTTAATAAATGCCTTCCACTTTTGTGTCCAAGTAATTTAACAATGGACACAAGGAAAAACAGCTCTGACATGTAGCAAAACCCATATACAATGCACATGCATTCACAGAGGTTCTGTTATCTTTTATCTTGTGGGGTTACTTTATGATGGACAAAAGTGGCTGTGTTCTAGTTGATGACAAGCTGCTGTTACAGAGTATCTGTTAAACAGAGCTAATATTTTAAAGTATATATGTATGTACTAGCTCCTTTGACAGTTACACACAAAAGAAATCCAGTGTTTCCACACATTGTCTCTGTGTGTTCCATGTTGTTATCAGAATAAACCAGTTTAATTAACTGGTATTCGCAATGGAGATGCAGCATGGTCTGTGACATAGAAACTGAATTTCAGGCTTCACATAGGACTGTGTGTTTGAACTGCTCCTGATACTAATGATTGTGTTTGGGCAGGACTAATTTGTGTAATATAGTTTGAGTAGTAAATAGATGTATGCAGGTAATAGTAATAAAATAAGTGGAAGTTACAAAAATCTCTGTAATTACCCAGTTTATGAATCAGTCACAGAAAACCCCAATTTTAATAGTATGCCCCCAGCTGTGAGTGAATAATGGACTGCAATTCATGAAAGAGGATTCTCAGTCAACTGGCTTCATGCACTGCAGTGCAGATGCAGTGAACTAGCACATGCATTGTGAAACAATAAAGGTTTTTTTTTTTGGTGTACTGCATGCAGTCTTTATGTATGAAAACCATACCTCCCACCCACATGACACAACAAGGAGAAATGTCTGTCACAGTGAACCATATGCACTGAACTGATAGATAAATGAAGTGAAAATGCAGTCCATGATGACTTTCCCTTGGATTCATCATGTGGGGGCATGTGCTTAGTGCCCTATGGCAGGGCAGTAAAAGTAGTATGTCAAGTGGATCAGCGTGGGGTGATTTATAGACTTTTATGCCTTCATAATGCTTCAAATGAGTTTATATTCTATGCATACAGGTTTATTAAATATTTTGATACCAAACTAGACAGAGTGAAGATTCATAATTCTTCTGTTTATTTTTGCACTTGGGGACCAGTGGAAAGAGTCTTATGGTCAAGATTTGGCTCACAGGTCACTGACTGAATAAATCTGCTGTGTGGAATATTACAAAAGCTACCTTGCACATTCTTTTAGAGAGATACAAATCACACAAATTAGCAGCATCTTCAGAGCATGCAGTTTGAAAAGGGCTGAAGTATGTACCTACAGTGTCTGAACACTGTCAGTGTACTGTACAAGTAGTGGCTTTGTTGGTACAAGCCTGTGGCCTCTAGCAAGAGGAGAAGCATGCTGTACATCTCTGTTGTTACGTCACACGTCCTCAGTAGTCTCTGTAAAATAACTACTAGAAGTTTGTCCCAACTTGGAGAGTACTCATGCTACAGGGATCTGTACAACTGGACAACTAGGTCTTTATACATACTGGTGGGCAGGCTGATGAACATAAGGAAGGGTGTGCTGTGCTGACCTTGCTGACCTCAGAGAGCCGGCACCACGTGATACAACCAAGACAACCGTATATGAGCAGTGTGAGAATGAGGCATTTCCAGTTTGAATCCCGCAATACAGCACCACACACTGTCTGCTGCACTGGTCGCTGAAGGACACAAGATTACCTCAAGATAAATCAGCATAAAATTATGGAAATCATTTAACTATGTACATAGAGGGTTTTCCTTGAGCTGATCTGGCAAGTCTCTATGTTGGTTGAACCCTGAAGTTGAACAGCTACGTATCTTTAATTATCTGTTTCTACAGATCAGCCTGCAAAGTACTGTTTCCATGACAAAACAGTTCATGAGTTTTGTTCTTCTCTGGTTAATCTTGTAATGATTGTAGTTAAATCAAGAAGTGTTAGATGGTCAGGACACAAAGTATTCATGGAAAACTTTGAACTGAACAGAACTATGCACTTCATTCATGTGTCTTACATTTTACTAATTTATTGCTGCAACCATTTGCCTTTTAGACATTTGTCAGATATTAAGTAACAGGCGTGTTTTGGCATATGAATTGCATCATCCTCAGTGCCACAACTCTTAGTACTTTCTGCTTTAACATGCTTATGTTTGGTACTGTTTATGTTATCTAATAGTCAGTGAGGTAACAGCAGGCTGGAGAATAAATGCATGTTGAGAATCTTTATGGTTTGTACTCAACAAATATTTTAGGTTGATCAACTCAAGGAGGATAAGATGTGCAGGGCATGTAGCAGATGTGGGGGAGTAGACAGTTGCACATAGTGTGTACATGGGGAAACTTGAAGTAAAAAAAACCACGTAGAAGGCCTGTGCTTAGATGGGAGGATATTAAAATATAAAGGAACTAGTGTGGGATGGCATGGACTGGTTCATAAGGCTCAGGGTAGGGACTAGCAGTGTTCTATAGGGAACACAGTAATGAACCTCATGTTCCATAAAATGTGGAGAATTTCTTAACTAGCTGATGAACTGTTAGCTTCTGAAGAGGTACTCTGCTGCCTGGACTTAGTTCACTAATTAGTTTTTTTTAATTACATTTCCTTGTGCTCTGTTCGTAATTTATCATCCTTATTAAACATGGAGTAAATTAGTTGAAATATATACGCAGCCAACATGTTGGCACTAGTGTTTAAATCTGTTAACTAAGTACCACCATGGAGCAGAGTCCTACTTGAGACCCTAATTTGTCCTTATCTTGTCAAGAAATTCCCCACATTTATGGAACCCATTGGTTCATTCTTGTGTTTACAAGAGTCCACCACTTGCTCCTGTCCTGAGCTAGATTAATTCATTGCATGCTGTTCTACACTTACTTACTGACCTACTCCATGGAGCAGAGCCCTTCTTGAGAAGCTAACCAGTTCTCAACTAGTCAAGAAATTCCCTGCATTTTATGGAACTCGAAGGTTTGTTACCACATTCATCATTGGCCGCCACCTGTCCCTATCCTGAGCATGCTGTCCTATACTGTTTCTTTAAAATCAATTTTAATGTTATTGCTCCTATGTCAACATCTTCCAAGTGGTCCTCTCTCTTTAGGTTTCCCCACCAAAACCCCTTATATATTCCTCTTCCCCTACATACATGCAACATGCATAGATTTCTATTCCTATGTATCTATGACACTGGTCAACAAAATGTAACTTTTTTTTGACCTACGAACTACAATAGATGAATTTAGCAGTATTTTTATGCTGAATTCATATATATATATATATATATATATATATACAGAATTTTTCTATCAGGCAGGGTTTCAAAGATACATAGGAATTTAAATGTGCAAAATAGTACTTTAGGTGCTCATGAAACAGGCAGAAACTTTCCTCCAAATTGTAGAGGCGTAGGAATTTTGCCAGTATTTGGCGTCAGGTACATCCCTCTTCAGTGTCCAGCAATAGTCTGACAACATACTTGAGGTCCACTTGCCTTGGTACCGCTTTTCCGTAGCCATATATCTTGGTGAAATCTTTCACCGTGTACATTACTAACCTCGCCGAGATTTTCTGGGGAAAAATCCAAGTGCTACTCCAGAAAGTGGATTTTCAGACTCATATTGCATCCCATAGCCTTGTATGAAGTCAACAGGTCCTGCACAACATCCTGATAGTTCACTGCTTTGTGATTTTGTAAGAAATCCTTGCAAATCTTCTTAAATGACAACCATGCATTTCTTTCAGTCTCATTCAGGTCTTCATCGAACTGTTTGTCTTGCATCAGTTCCCTGAACTGGGGTCCTATAAATATTCCCTCCTTTATTTTTGCGTCACTCACATGTGGGAACTTGCTTCTCACATATTCAAATCCACAACTGGTTTTATCCATACCTTTCACAAAGTATTTTATGAGGCCCAGCTTTATGTGCAAAGGGGGCAGATAAATTTTCTCCGGAAGAACAAGTGGAGGATTGACGACATTTTTCTCCCCTGGCATCAGTGATGTTCATTTAGGCCACAGTTTATTTACATAGTGACTCTTCTTGTCCCGGCTGTCCCATTGGCACAGGAAACAGCAGTGTTTTGTGTACCCGAGTTGCATTCTGAGTAACATTGCCACAACCTTGAGAACACCACATAACTTCTGCCTAAATACATCATACTTAATTTTTCCCAACAGTAGCTTCATGCTTTCATAACTTTCCTTCATTTTGGCTGCATGAGCCAAAGGAATGGAGGGGAACCTATTTCTGTTGTAGAGTAGAACCAACCTCAAGCTCATTTTTGACGAAACAGTGAACAGTTGCCACTGATCTGGGTTACATTCATGGCCAAGAACTTCCATAATGGAACACACATCATTGCAGAACACAACACCATCTTCCTGGGAGAAGAAATCCTTGAATTCTTCATGGCGCCCACGGTAAAAACACAACTTAGTGCCTTGGCGCAGAAGATTCCAGCTCTTTAACTTGGAGTGAAAGGTGTGGGTGATAGAGAAATTATGGAAACATATTTGAATTCAGCGTCCAAAAATACATCAGAAACAGGCATTTTTCCCCATGGGACAAAATCCTCGTTGACCAGTGTCGTTATGACTGTCATTGCCATTATTATTATT
>JGI20166J26741_10277782_pt1 | contig 16569 bp, 29 predicted proteins | sample TergutCu122P5_FD_26741 | JGI IMG/M metagenome (IMG submission 26741)
TGGGAACGGAGTTGTGAGGGGAACTTTAGAACAGCAGAAATTGTATGGGAACGGAGTTGTGAGGGGAAATGTAGATCAGCAGAAGGTGTATGGGAACGGAATTGTGAGGGGAACTATAGATCAGCAGAAAGTGTATGGGAACGGAATTGGGGGGAAAAGTAGATCAGCAGAAAGTGTATGGGAACGGAGTTGTGAGGGGAACTGTAGATCAGCAGAAAGTGTATGGGAACGGAATTGTGAGGGGAATTGTAGATCAGCAGAATGTGTATGGGAACGGAGTTGTGAGGGGAACTGTAGATCAGCAGAAATTGTATAGGAACCGAGTTGTGAGGGGAAATGTAGAACAGCAGAAAGTGTATGGGAACGGAGTTGTGTGGGGAAATGTAGAAGAGCAGAAAGTGTATGGGAACGGAGTTGTGAGGGGAACTGTAGAACAGCAGAAAGTGTATGGGAAAGGAATTTGTGTGGGGAAAAGTAGATCAGCAGAAAGTGTATGGGAACGGAGTTCTGAGGGGAACTTTAGATCAGCAGAAATTGTATAGGAACCGAGTTTTGAGGGGAAATGTAGAACAGCAGAAAGCGCATGGGAACGGAGTTGTGAGGGGAATTGTAGAACAGCAGAAATTGTATGGGAACGGAGTTGTGAGGGGAAATGTAGATCAGCAGAAATTGTATAGGAACCGAGTTGTGAGGGGAAATGTAGAACAGCAGAAAGTGTATGGGAACGGAGTTGTGAGGGGAAATCTAGAACATCAGAAATTTTATGGGAACGGAGTTGTGAGGGGAACTGTAGAACAGGAGAAAGTGTATGGGAACGGAGTTGTGAGGGGAAATATAGAACAGCAGAAACTGCTTTGCAACTAAGTTGTAAGGGGAAAAGTAGAAGAGCAGATAGTTTAAGGGAACGGAGATTTGAGGGGAAATTTAGAAGAACAGAAAGTGTATGGGAACGAAGATGTGAGAGTAAATGTAGAAAAGCAGAAACTATATAGCAACGAGGTTGTAAGGGGAAATGTAGAAGAGCAGAAAGTGTATGGGAAAGGAGTTTAAAAGGTGAACTGTAGAAGAGCATAAAGTGTATAGGAACGGAGTTGTGAGGGGAAAATTTATAACAGCAGAAATTTTATGGGGACGGAGTTAAAAGGTGAAGTGTAGAACAGCAGAAAGTGTATGGAAACGGAGTTAAAAGGTGAACTGTAGAACAGCAGATAGTGTATAAGAACGGAGTTGTGAGGGGAAATGTAGAACAGCAAAAATTGTATGGGAACGGAGTTGTGAGTGGAAGTGTAGAACAGCAGAAAGTGTATGGGAAAGGAGTTAAAAAGTGAACTGTAGAACAGGTGAAAGTGTACCGGAACGGAGTTGTGAGGGGAAATGTAGAACGGCAGTAAGTGTATGGGAAAGAAAATGTGAAGGGAAATTTAGAAAAGCAGAAAGTGTAAAGAACGGAGTTTTGAGGGGAACTGTAGAACAGAAGAAATTGTATAGGAAACGATTTGTGAAGGGAACTGCAGAACAGCAGAAATTGTATGTGAAAGGAGTTAAAAGGTGAACTGTAGAAAAGCAGAAAGTGTACGGGAACGGTGTTGTGAGGGGAAATGTAGAACAGCAAAAAGTGTATGGGAAAAGAATTGTGAGGTAAACTGTAGATCAGCAGATATTGTATAGGAAAGGATTGTGAGAGGAACTGTAGAAAAGCAGAAAGTGTATGGGGACGGAATTGTGAGGGGAAATGTAGATCAGCAGAAAGTGTATGGGCACGGAGTTGTGAGAGGAAATGTAGAACAGAAGAAATTGTATAGGAACGGATTTGTGAGGGGAACTGTAGAACAGCAGAAATTGTATGGGAACGGAGTTGTGAGGGGAACTGTAGAACAGCAGAAAGTGTATGGGAACGGAGTTGTGAGGGGAACTGTAGAACAGCAGAAAGTGTGCGGGAACGGAGTTGTGAGGGGAAATGCAAAACAGCAGAAAGTGTATGGGAAAGGAATTGTGAGGGAAATGTAGAACAGCAGAAATTGTGTGGGAACGGAGTTAAAAGTTGAACTGTAGAACAGCAGATATTGTATAGGAAGGGAGTTTTGAGGGGAAATGTAGAACAGCAGAAAAGATATGGGAACGGATATGTGAGGGGAAATATAGAACAGCAGAAATTGTATGGGAACGGAGTTGAAAGGTGAAATGAAGAACCGCATAAAGTGTTTAGGAACGGAGTTGTGAGGGGAAATGTAGAAGAGCACAAAGTGTGTGGGAACGGAGGTGTGAGGGGAAATGTAGAACAGCAGAAAGGGTATGGGAACGGAGTTGTGAGGGGAATTGTAGAACAGCAGAAATTCTGTGGGAAAGGAATAGAGTGGGGAAATTTAGAACGGCAGAAATTGTTTGCGAACGGTGTTGTGAAGGGAAATGTAGAACAGCAGAAAGTATATGGGATCTGAGTTGCGAGGGGAATTGAAGAACAGCAGAAATTGTATAGGAAAGGAGTTGTGAGGGGAATGGAGAACAGCAGAAAATATGTGGGAAAGGGGTTGTGAAGGGAAAAGTAGAACAGCAGAAATTGAATGGGAAAGGAGTTGTGAGAAGAAATGTAGAAAAGCAGAAAGTATATGGGAAGGGAATTTTGAGAGGAACTGTAGAACAGCAGAAATTGTAATGCAAAGGAGTTGTAATGGAAAATGTACAACAGTATAAATTGTATGGGAAAGAATTGTGAAGGGAAATGTAGAAGAGCAGAAAATGTATGGGAAAGAATTGTGAGGAGAAATGCAGAACAGCAGAAGATTTATAACAACGGAGTTGTGAGGGGAAATGTAGAACAGCAGAAAGTGGACCGGGAAAAAATTGTGAAGGGAAATGTAGAACCGCAGAAAGATTTTGGGAATGGAATTGTGAGGGGAAATGTAGAACAGCAGAAATTGTACCGGAATGGATTTGTGAGGGGAAATGTAGAACAGCAGAAAGTGTGTGGGAACGGAGTTGTGAGGGGTAATGTAGAAAAGCAGAAGGAGTATGGGAAAGGAATTGTGAAGGTAACTGTAGAACAGTAGAAATTGTACAGGAACGGATTTGTGAGGGGAAATGTAGAACAGCAGAAAGTGTATGGCAAAGGAATTTGGAGGGGAACTGTAGAACAGCAAAAATTGTATGGGAACGGAGTTGTGAGGGGAAATATAGAACAGCACAAAGTGTATGGCAAAGGAATTTCGACGGGAACTGTAGAAGAGCAGAAATTTTATGGGAACGGTGTTGTGAGGGGAAATGGCGAACAGCAGAAATTGTATGGGAAAGGAATTGTGAGGGAAAATGTACAACAACAGAAAGAGTATGGGAAAGTATTTGTGAGGGGAACTGTAGAACAGCAGAAATTATAAGGGAAGGTAGTTGTGAGGGGAAATGTAGAACAACTGAATTTGTATGGGAAAGGAATTGTGAGGGAAATGTAGAACAGCAGAAAGTATATTGGAAAGAATTGTGATGAACTGTAGAACAGCCGAAATTTTATGGGAACGGAGTTGTAAGGGGAAATGTAGAATATTAGAAAGTGTACTCGTATGTGAAAAGAATTGTGAGGGGAAATGTAGAACAGCAGAAATTGTATAGGAACGGTGTTGTGAGGGGAACTATAACACAACAGAAATTGTATGGGAAAGGATTAGTGGGGGGAAATATAGAGCAGCAGCAACTGTGTGGGAATGGAGTTAAAAGGTGAAATGTAGAACTGCAGAAAATATATGGGAAAGGTGATGAGAGGGGAAATGTTGAAAAGCAGAAATTGTATGGGAAAGGAGTTGTGAGGAGAACTTTACAACAGCAGAAATAGTTTGGGAAAGGTGTTGTGAGGGGAAATGTAGAACAACAAAAATTGTATGGGAAAGGAGTTGTGTGGGGAAATGTAGAACAGCAGAAATTGTATGGGAACGGAGATGTGAGGGGAAACGTAGAACAGCAGAAATTGTATGGAAACGGAGTTGTGAGAGGAACTGTAAAACAGAAGAAAGTTTATGGGAAAGGAGTTGTGAGGGACTGTAGAACAGCAGAAATTTTATGTCAAAGGAGTTTTGAGGGGAAATTTAGAACAGCAGAAATTGTATGGGAACGGAGATGTGTGGGAACTGTAGAACAGCAGCAAAGGTATTGGAACGGATTTGTGAGGGGAAATGTAGAACAGCAGAAATTGTATGGGAAGGGAGATGTTTGGGAACTGTAGAACAGCAGCAAAGGTATTGGAACGGATTTGTGAGGGAAACTGTAGAACAGCAGAAATTGTATGTCAAAGGAGTTTTGAGGGGAAATGTAGAACAGCAGAAATTGTATGGGAACGGAGATGTGTGGGAACTGTAGAACAGCAGCAAAGGTATAGGAACGGATTTGTGAGGGGAAATGTAGAACAGCAGAAATTGTATGGGAACGGAGATGTGAGGGGAACTATAGAACAGCAGAAAGTGTATGCGAAAGGAGTTGCGAGGGGAATTGTAGAACATCAGAAATTGTATGGGAACGGAGTTTTGAGGGGAAATGTAGAACAACAGAAATTTTATGGGAAAAGATTTTTGAGGGGAAATGTAAAACAGCAGAAATTGTATGGGAAAGGAATTGTGAGGGGTAATGTAGAACAGTCGAAATTGTATGGGAAAGTCGGTGTGAGGGGAAATGTAGAACAGAAGAAATTGTATGGGAAAGTCGGTGTGAGGGGAAATGTAGAACAGAAGAAATTGTATGGGAAAGGCGTTGTGAGTGGAAAGGTAGAAAAACAGAATTTGTATGTGAAAGGAGGTGTGTGGGAAATTTTAGAACAGCATAATATTTGTGGGAAAGGAGTTAAAAGAGGAACTGTAGAACAGAAGAAATATGGGAACGGAGTTGTGAGGGGAAATGTAGAACAACAGAAATTGTATGGGAAAGGAGTTTTGAGGGAAATTTTAGAAGAGCATAAAATGTTTGGGAACCGATTTAAAAAGGGGAAAAGGAAAACAGCAGAAAATATTTGGGAACGGATTTAAAAGTGGAACTGCAGAACAGCAGAGATTGTGTGGGAACGGAGTTGTGAGGAGAAATGTAGAACAGCAGAAATTGTGTTGGAACGGATTTTTGAGGGGAAGTTTAGTACAGCAGAATTTGTATGGGAACGGAGTTGTGAGGGGAATTGTAAAACAGAAGAAATTGTGTTGGAACGGAGTTTTGGGGGGAAATTTAGAACAGCAGAAATTGTATGGGAACGGAGTTGTGAAGTAAACTGTAGAACAGCAGAAATTGTGTTGGAACGGAGTTTTGAGGGGAAGTTTAGAACAGCAGAAATTTTATGAGAACAGAGTTGTGAGGGAACTGTAGAACAGCAGAAATTGTATGGGAACGGACTTGTGAGGGGAATTGTAGAACAGCAGAATTTGTGTGGGAACGTAGTTGTGAGGGGAACTGTAGAACAGCAGAAGTTGTGTTGGAGCGGAGTTTTGAGGGGAAGTTTAGAACAGCAGAATTTGTATGGGAACGGAGTTGTTAGGGGAACTGTAGTACAGCAGAATTTGTATGGGAACGGAATTATGAGGGGAATTTTAGAACAGCAGAATTTGTGTAAGATCGGAGTTGTGAGGGGAATTTTTAGGCAGCCGAATTTGTGTAGGAATGGAGTTGTGAGGGGAAGTTTAAAACAGCATAAATTCAATGGGAACGGAGTTGTGAGGGGAACTGTAAAACTGCAGATATTGTGTTGGAACAGAGTTTTGAGGGGAAGTTTAGATCAGCAGAATTTTTTTGGAACGGAGATATGAGGGGAACTGTAGAACAGCAGAAATTGTATGGGAACGGAGTTGTGAGGGGAAATGTAGAACAGCAGAAATTGTATGCGAAGGTAGTTGTGAGGGGAAATGTAGAACAGCAGAAATTGTGTTGGAATGAAGTTTTTAGGGGAAGTTTAGAACTGTAGAATTTGTTTGGAACGGAGTTGTGATTGGAATTTTAGAACAGCAGAATTTGTGTTGGAACGGATTTGTGAGGGGAACTTTAGAACAGCAGAAATTGTGTTGGAATGGAATTTTGAGGGGAAGTTTAGAACAACAGAAATTGTATGGGAACGGAATTTTGAGAGAAAATGTAGAACAGCAGAAACTGTATGGGAATGGATTTGTGAGGGGAATTGTAGAACAGCAGAATGAGTGTGGGAACGGAGTTGTGAGGGGGAGTTTAGAACAGCAGAAATTGTATGGGAACGGACTTTTGTGGGGAATTGTAGATCAACAGAAATTGTTTTGGAACAGAGATTTGAGGGGGAGTTTAGAACAGCAGAAATTGTATGGGAACGGACTTTTGAGGAGAATTGTAGAACAGCAGAAATTGTTTTGGAAGAGAGATTTGAGGGGAAGTTTAGAACAGCAGAAATTCTATGGGAACGGATTTGTGAGGGGAACTGTAAAACCGCAGAAATTGTACGTAAACGGAGTTGTGAGGGGAACTGTAGATCTGCAGAAATTGTATGGGAAGGGGTTTGTGAGGGGAACTGAAGAACAGCAGAAATTGTATGGGAACGGATTTGTGAGGGAAAGTTTAGAACAGCAGAAATTGTATGGGTACGGATTTGTGAGGAAACTGTAGAACAGTAGAAATTGTTTGGAAACGGAGTAAAATTTTGAACTGTAGAACAAAATAAATTATATCGGAAGGTAGGTTTTGAGGGAATTTTAAATTATCAGAAGATATATTGGAATGGATTTAAAAAAGGAAATGTAGAACAGCAGAAAGTGTATGGGATCAGAGTTGTGAGAGGAAATATAGAACAACATAAACTGTATGGGAACGGGGTTAAAAGAGGAAATGTAGAACAGCAGAAATTGTATAGGTACGGAGTTGTGAGTGGAATTTTGGAACAGCAGAAATTGTGTGGGAATGGAATTAAAATGGGAACTATGGAACAGCAGTAAGTGTATGGAAACAGAATTTTGAGGGAAAATGTAGAACAGAATAATGTGTATGGGAACGGATTTGGGAGGGGAACTCTAGAAATTCAGAAATTGTATGTGAAAGGAGTTAAAAGGGAATTTTAGAACAGCAGATTGTGTATTGGAACGGAGTTGTGCGGGGAAATGTAGAACAGCAGAAAGTGAAGGGGAACGGAGTTTTGAGGAGAACTGTAAAACAGCAGAAATTGTTTGGGAAAGGAGTTGTGTGGGGAACGGTAGAGCAGTAGAAATTGTGTGGGGACGGATTTGTGACGGGAACTGTAGAACAGCAGAAATTGTATGGGAAGGGATTTGTCAGGCGAAATGTAGAACAGCAGAATGTGTATGGGAACGGAGTTGTGAGGGGGAGTTTAGAAGAGCAGAATGTGTTTGGGAATGGTTTTAAATGGGGAAATGTAGAACACCAGAAATTGTATGGGAACAGAGTTGTGAGGTGATCTACATAACAACAGAAAATGTGAGGAAAAGGAGTTGTGAGGGGAACTGAAAGAAAGCAGAAATTGTGTGGGAACGGATTTCTAAGGGGAACTTTAGAACAGCAGAAATTGTGTGGTAATCGATTTGTGACGGAACTGTAGAAGAGCAGATATTGTGTAGGAACGGATTTAAAATGGGAACTTTAGAACAGCAGAAATTGAATGGGAACGGAGTTTTGACTGGAATTTTAGAACAGCACAACATTTATGTGAACGGATTTAAAAGGGGAAATATAGAACAGCAGAAATTTTATGGGAAAGGAGTTGTGAGAGGAACTGTAGAACAGTAGAAATTGTATGGGAACAGAGTTGAGAGGTGAATTTTAGAACAGCAGAAATTGTGTGGGTAGGGAGTTAAAAGGGGAAATGTAGAACAACAGATTATGTATGGGAAAGGAATTTTGAGCGGAACTGTAGAACAGCAGAAATTGTTTGAGAACTGAGTTGTGAGGGGAACTGTAGAACAGCAGATGTTTTGTGGGAAAGGATTTGTGAGGGGAACAATAGAACAGCAGAAATCGTATGGGAACGGAATTTGAGGGGAACTGTAAGACACCAGAAATTGTTTGGGAATAAAATTTTGGGGTGAAATGTGGAACAGCAGAAAGTGTGTGTGATTGGAGCTAAAAGGGAACTGTAGAATAGCAGAAAGTGTATGGGAAAGGATTTAATTTGGGGAACTGTAGAACAGCAGAAACTTTATGGGAAAGAAGTTAAAAGGTAAATTTTAGAACAGAAGAAATTGTATGGGAACGGATTTGAAAGGGGAATTGTAGAACAGCAGAAATTATATGGGAACGGATTTGTGAGGGGAACTGTAGAAGAGCATATATTTTATGGGGACGGAGTTGTGGGGGGAATTTTTAAACAGCAGAAATTTTATGGGAACGGATTTGTGAGAGAACTGTAGAACAGCAGATATTTTATGGGACAAGGGTAGTGAGGGTAAATGTAGAACAGTAGAAATTGTATGGGAACGGAGTTGTGAGGTTAATTTTAGAACAGCTGAAATGTGTGGGAACGGAGTTAAACGGGGATGTGTAGAATAGCAGAAATTGTATGGTAACGAAGTTGTGAGGGGGACTGTAGTACTGTAGAAATTGTATGGGAAAGAATTTTTAAGGGGAACTGTACAACTTCAAAAAATTTAAGGGAACGGATTTATAAGAGGAATTGTAGAACTGCAGAATTTGTATGGGAACGTATTTGTGAGGGGAAATGTAGAACAACAGATATTTTATGGGTACGGATTTATAAGGGGAACTGTAGAACAGCAGAAAGTGTATTGGAACGGAGTTGTGAAAAGAATTGTAGAACAACAGAAATTTTATGGGAACGGCCTTGTAATGGGAACTTTAGAACAGCGGAAAATGTATGGGAACGGAGTTGTGGGGGGAAATGTAGAACAGCAGAAATTGTGTGGGAACGGAGTTAAAAGGGGAACTGTAGAACAACAAAAATCGTATTGGAACGGAGTTGAGAGGGGAAATGTAGAACAGCTGAAAGTGAATGTAAACGGAATTAAAATGGGAACTGTAGAACAACAGAAATTTTATTGGAACGGAGTTGTGAGGGGAACTCTAGTGCAGCAGAAATGTATGGGAACGGAGTTAGAAGGGGAACTGTAAAACAGCAGAAATTATATGGGAAACGATTTGTGAGAGGAAATATAGAACAGCAGAAAGTTGTCGGAACCGAGTTAAAAGGGGAACTGTTGAAGAGCAGAAATTTTATGGGAATAGATTTGTGAGGGGAACTATAGAACTGCAGAAATTGTATTGGAACGGAGTTGTGGGGGAACTGTAGAAAAGCAGAATGTGTATGGGAACGGAGTTGAGAGGGGAACTGTAGAATAAGAGAAAGTGTATGGGAACCGAGTTGTGAGGGGAATTGTAGAACAGCAGAAATTGCGTGGAATGGAGTTAGAATTGGAACTTTAACACAGCAGAATTTTATGGGTACAGAATTGTGTGGGGAACTTTAGAATAACAGAAACTGTATGGGACCGAGTTAAAAGGGTAAATTTACAACAGCAGAAATTTTATTGTTACCGTGTTGTGAGGGGAACTGTAGAAGAGCAGAAATTGTATTCGAACAGTGTTAAAAGGATATCTGTATAACAGCAGAAATTGTTTGGTTACGGAGTTTTGAGAGGAACTGTAGAAATGCAGAAATTGTGTGGGAACGGATTTATAAGGGAAGTGTAGAACAGCAGAAAGTGTATGGGAACGGATTTGTGAGGGGAATTGTAGAACAGCAGAAATTGTATGGTATAAATTTAAAAGGGGAAATGTAAAACAACAGAAATTGTGTGGGAACGGAGTTAAAAGGGAACTGTGGGCCAGCCGAAATTGTATGGGAACGGATTTATAAGGGGAACTTTAGAACAGCCGGAAATGTATGGGAACGGAATGGTGAGGGGAATTGTAGAACAGCATAAATTGTATGGGAACGAAGTTAATAGGGAACTGTAGAACAGCAGAAATTGTTTAGGAACGGAGTTAAACCGTGTACTGTAGAACAGCAGGAATTTTATGTGAAAGGATTTATAAGGAGAATTGTAGATCAGCAAAAATTGTATTGGAGCGGAGTTCTGAGGTAGACTGTAGAATATCAGATTTTGTTTTTGGACTGATTTAAATGGGAACTGTAGAACAGCAGAAATTGTATGGGAACGGAGTTAAAAGGGGAACTGTAGAATAGCAGAAAATATATGGGGACGGAGTTAAATGGGAACTGTGAAACAGCAGAAATTTTATGGGAAAGGATTTAAATGTGGAACTGTAGAACAGCAGAAATTGTGTTGGAACGGAGTTAAAAGGGGAACTTTAGAAAAGCAGTAATTTTACGGAAACTGATTTGTAAGGGAACTGTAGAACAGCAGAAATTGTATGGGTACGCAGTTGTGACGGTAACTTTAGAACAGCAGAAATTGTATGGGTACGGTTTTAAAAGAGGAACTGTACAACAGCAAAAATTGTATGGGAAAGGATTTGTGAAGGGATCTGTAAAACAGCATAAAGTTACGGAATGTTAACAGAGAGGAATTTATGCAATATACAATTCAATTTTCATACCCATATATTTATATTATTATTTATTTTGATCAATTTTAAAGAGTAATGGTGTTGCATGAAACACAATTATTAGAATGGATATGTATAAACCTTTTTGTCTGCACTAAGTGGGTACAGAAAACATGGGAGGCACAACGGATTAAATGAAACATTATTATTAAAGTTATTATGGTAAATATCGGTAATGAAGGAGTGAGCTGGTGTGGACTGCTTGAGAGTCGGGTATGACAAAAGTGTTTGTGGAACTTTCATTGTCTGTTGATGAAAGCATGTTATTCCCAGGTCCCTTTTTTTATTATTGTTTACATTTTCATTCTTGTTCGGATGTATTGGAAATAAATAAAAGGATTTTTCTAACAACTATTATGTTCTAGAAAACAATAATATTTCAGGCTAAAATTATTCTGTTTCTTATGTGCTTCTATTAAATTACAATGTTTTTATTTTCCTGACAACTTTTAGTTTAATTCACACTCCACATTAATTGCCTCAACATCACATCTTCTTCTTTGCTGTCTTTACAAAATGGGCTGCGTTGAATGTGAGAATTAAAGGAAACTGCTGTGTCTGTGTACTGAATTCCTGTCTACATGACGCTCTATTCCTGTGTATACATGGCTGAATTCATTTCTATACAGCGCCGAATTTCTCTCTATACAACACTCAGTTCCTCGTTATAGAGCGCTCAATTTCCCTCTAAAAACACTCAATTCCACTCTATACAACGTTCAGTCATTGTCCATACAGCGCTCAATTCCTGTCTATACAAGACTTAATTCTTCTCTATACAACACTCAATTTATAACTATACAGCGCCCAATTCCTCTCTATACAACACTCAATTCCTCTCTATAAAGCGCTCAATTCTGTCTACACAACACTCAATTCCTGTCTATACAACACACAAATCTTATTTACACAGCGCTCAATTACTCTCTATACAACACTCAATTCTTCTCTACACAACACTCAATTCCTATCTACACAGCGCTAAATTCCTCTCTATACAAAACGCAATTAATCTTTATAAAACGCACAATTCCTCTCAATACAACACTTCATTCCTGTCTATAGGGCGCTGAATTCCTCTCTATACAACACTCAGTTCCTCTCTATACAGCATTCAGTTCCTCTCTATACAACACTCAATTCCTCTCTATGCAACACTCAATTCCTCTCCATACACCACTAAATTCCTGTCTACACAGCGCTCAATTCCTCTCTATACAACACTCAATTACTTTCTATAGAACAAACAATTCCTGTCTAAACAGCGCTCAAATTTCCTCTATACAACACTCAATTCCCCTCTATACAACACTCAATTCCTGTCTACAAAGCGCTCAATTCCTCGCTTCACAACACCCAAAATCTCCCTATACAACATTCACTTCCTGTCTATACATCACTCAAAAACTATCTATACAAAATTCAATTCCTGTCTATACAGCGCTCTATTCCTCTCTATACAACACTTAATTCCTGTCTATAGAGCGCTCAATTCCTATCTATACATCTCTCAATTCACCTACACACAACACTCAATTCCTGTCTATACAAGACCCAGTTCCTCTCTATACAACAGTCAATTCCAGTCTACAGAGCACTAAATTACTCTCTATACAAAACAAAATCCCTGTCTACACAACACTTAATTCCTGTCTACACAGCGCTTAATACCTTTCTATACAGCACTCATTTCCTGCACATACAGCGCTCAATTCCTATCTATACAAAACTCAATTCCTCTTCATACAACGCTCAATTCCTTTCTATACAACACCTAAATACTGTTTATACAACACTCATTTCCTCCCTATACAACACTCAATTCCTCTCCATATAAGACTCCATTCCTCTCTATAATACACTCAATTCGTTTCCATAATACACTCTATTTCTGTCTATACAGCGCTAAATTCCTCTCTTTACAACACTCATTTCCTCTCTATAAATATTTAATTCCTCTCTATACAACACTCAGTTCTTCTCTATACAACACTCAATTCCTCTCCAAACAACACTCATTTCCTCTCTATACAACTCTCATTTTCTCTCTATACAACACTCATTTCCTCTGTATACAACACTCATTTCCTTTCTATATAACACCCAATTCCTCTCTATACAACTCTCAACTCCAGTCTATACAACAATCAATTCCTGTCTATACAGCGCTCAATTTCTCTCTACCCAACACTCAATACCTCTCTATACAACACTCAATCCCTGTCTGTAGAACACTCAATTCCCCTCTATACAACACCCAATTCCCCTCTATACAACACCCAATTCCTCTCTATACAACACTCAATTCCTCTCCATACAACATTCCATTCCTCTCTAAATACACCCATTTCCTCTCCATACAACAAATCATTCCTCTCTATACAACACTCAATTCCTCTCCATACAACACTCCATTCCTCTCTGTACAACTCTCAATTCCTCTCTATACAACACTTATTTCCATTCTATACAACACTCAATTCCTATCTATAAAACACTAAATTCCTCCCTGTGCAACGATTAATTCCTATCTATACAACAATTATTTCCTTTCTATACAATACTCAATTCCTTTCTATTCGACACTCCATTCCTCTCTATACAACACTCAATTCCTCTCTATACAACACTAAATTCCTCTTTACACAACACTCAATTCCCCTCTATACAACCCTCAATCCCTCTGTACACAACACTCAATTCCCCTCTATACAACACTCAATCCTTCTGTACGCAACACTCAATTCCCCTCTATACAACACTCCATTCCTCTCTATACAACCCTCAATTCCTGTCTATACAACACTCAATTCCTGTCTATACAACACTCCATTCCTTTCTATACAACACTCAATTACTCTCTATACAACACTCAATTCCCCTCTATACAACATTCAATTCCTCTCTATACAACACTCAATTCCTCTCTTTACAACACTCAGTTCCTCTCTATACAACACTTTTTTCCTCTCTGTACAACATTCAATTCCTCTCTTTACAACACTCTGTTCCTTTCTATAGAACACTTAATTCCTTTCTGTAAATCATTCAATTCCTCTCTATACAACACTCGTTTCCTCTCTAAACAGCACTCAATTTCTGGTTATATATCACTCAGCTTCTCTGTAAACAACTCCCAATTCCTCTCTATATAACACTCAACTCGCGTTTTCTTTCCCAACATAACAGAAGGTTTTCAGTTTAATGTTTAATTGTTATTTTCAAAAGCTGCATTTGCTTTGCTTTGAATTTCTGAGAACCCGCAAATTTTTGTCTTCATCTTTCTTGTCTTACCTAAACTAAATTAACGTAAAATTACGGTATTAAAAAGATATTTCTTTTGGACGTTTCTTCACTTTAATATGTTATTGCAAACACAAAATCCTACATAACTTTATTAAATACACAGTCGATTGTGAGGAAATTGTTCCGTTGTGTAATGTTAAAATGGATTATCTTGTAATCCAAATTTTTGAAATCTTGAAGTATATTAGCCTCATTTCTCTTACTTACAATCTTTAGTACGAAGCCTTCTGTGTGTTTTGTACCTATCACTGGATCGCCCTAATATTTACAACTCTTCTGACACAAATTCACCGAACACTGAACTAAACATCTAACTCCTTAAGATATAAACTTGCATCTAAGGCAATGTGCACGTACTGGCAAAATACTGCTTATGTTTTATCAGTCCTGATAATGAAGTGCCGATTTGGATTTTGGAACCTACTACCATTTCAAATATATCTTATCATACCAGATTTCTATACAGTAATATTTGCTGCCTGTTCTTCCTCTTTTTCTTATCCAGCAGGCGTCAGTGTCTGTATGCTGTGTTTATATCTCCACTCCAGCAATATATCCAGTAAAATGTGTCATCCTAGATTGAACAGTATTAAAGAATGTGAAGTTTTACTTGAATTTAATTAGCAATAACATCGTGATGATATGTGGGGCGAGTGGAGACATACATCCACGCACTTGTAACTGTTTTACTACGATGGGGTGCTGAAATGTTTTTAGCCCGAACAGGAAGGAAACAAGCTACAGCGAACAAAATTGAGATTTACTCAACATACTCCCTAAGAAGCTCTATACACTTCTTAGCCCGGTGCTGTAACTTTTTCATGCCACACAAAAAAAAATCAGAAATTTGTCCGTCCAACCAGGTCTCCGCGGAAGAAATGACCTTCGCAACGGACGAAAAATGGCGAACTTTCAATTGTTTTTTCAGTCCATGAAACAAATGGTAGTCCGTCGGGGCCAAATCCGGGTAATAGGGTGGGTGATCAAGACACTGGGAGCCCAGGTTGTCCAGTTTTGTTCTGGTTTGCAAGTGCCCGGTGAGCAGGGATTTTTTCGTGCAAGAACAAGACCGCCTTGGTGAAATTCCCGCGCCTTTTTTCCTTCAAAATGTCCTTCAATTGCACCAGCAGATATGAGTAATACTCCGCGTTGATAGTTTGACCCTTTGGAAGATAATCAATGCGGAGGGTGCCGTCTTGATCCCAAAAAATCGAGGCAAGCGACAACTTTCCCAGCGAAATTTTGCACTCGGATTTTTTCGAGTCGGGCGGGGTGAGCCGCTATGCCGCCATAGCATTGATTGTTGCTTTGTCTCCGGGTCATAGTGATATAACCAGGTTTCGTCCATGGTCACCAATCGCGACAGGAAATCATTTGGATGGCGCCGAAAAAATTTCAAATTTGCTCAGACGACTGGCACCGTTGAAGTTTTTGATCCGAATTTAGGCCTTTCGGGACCCATTTCGCGGAGAGCTTCCACATGTCCAAATTTTCATGAATGATGGACCCAACCCGCTCATGTGAGATACCCAGTTTCTCACCTATTGATTTAGTCGAAATCCGGCGGTCTTCCAAGATTAGCTCGTGAATTTAATCAATAATCTCAGGGGTAGAAACTATTATGGGTCGTCCAGGACGAGGTGCAACACAGGTGGAAAAATCACCACGTTTAAACTCGACCACTCAGTTTTTACGGTGGCATATGATGGTGCATGTTCCCCTAATGTTTCTGTCAGAATGGCGTGAATTTCCTTCAGCGCTTTGCCTTGCAGAAAAAAAAAACTTGATATCAGCTCACGTTTTGATGTTGTTTAAATCGCGCGCGTCGCCTGACATGCTTCCTTTCCGCCTCTGTAACAAGAACAGACTTGCAATTCGGCACATGAACAGAGCCTTCTTTCCAAAGACACTACCGATTCCGTCTTACGATATCAGGAAATAGGTCGGGCTAAGGACTTGTCAGCAGCCACTCGTAGTGTAACATGTGTGGTCAAACTCGCGCCCCTGCCGCTTTACCCCAGGGAAAGAACCAACACTACCCATTAAATATGAGGTTAGGTGATTTCCAGAGCTGGTCTGGGTCCTTCGAAAGAAGGGAAGGTATCTCCCCCCTTCGAGAACTGTACAGCTTTTTCTTTGTCGTCCGTCCCGTAGCATATTCCTACATCAACTGAGCTTTCCAAATAATTATAAATTATCAGTTAGTCCAGAATACTGTGATCGAAAAATTTCCCAAAATTCTTTCCCGGTGAACATTTGTTCCTCCTTAAAATTAAGACAAATTTTATCCCTTACTAAATTTCACTTCACCCTCCGGCCGTCTTTCTCCCCGGGAAGAAACCCATAGTACCCACTGAATATGATGCTGACTGGGCCTCAGACCTAGTCGGAAGGATGTAGAGAAAGAAACTTTTCTATTTCCTGTCGAAAATTGGAAGTCCATTTCTTGTTCTCCCATCATGTAGCCTCGACCCTAACACAGATTGTGACCTGTAATTATAATACATTAATTAAATCACTAAGTTCCTCTGTATTCAGTTTACCACATTGCTGCTTACTGCAGAAACCTTGATCAGATTATTTCTGATTAGTACCTTTTTTTAAAAACCGGGGTTTTCTTCAAATTAATGGATTATATTTTATATACAATGTGGTTCAAATATGACCGGGACTGATTTGTATGTAAATAAGCCGCACTGCGCAGCAGCTGTGCGACCTTGAGAAAGTGAAGCCACAACCTCCACCCTCCCT
>JGI20166J26741_10278893_pt1 | contig 16566 bp, 11 predicted proteins | sample TergutCu122P5_FD_26741 | JGI IMG/M metagenome (IMG submission 26741)
TAACATCAAAGTAACTTGTGAGTGACATAAAGCCATTAAATTGAACTACAAAAACACTCGCACTACTGTCGTATTTGTCCTTAGGTTTCCAAGTATTTTATACAGGCCGCAGCTGACCGTTATCTTGTGACGCCAGAGCTACCGTGCTGTAAAGCATTCGCCAAGGTCACTGCATTACGATGTCTCGTTGCCGGGCATGCGCAGTGCACGAATATGGCGTCACGGACGACGTACAGAACGTGGACCCCCCAGAAGCCCACACTTTTCTATGGCCATTATCTCCGTAACCGTTCAACTTTTGATATAGGTGTTTTGGGTTATATCGGTATATTTTAACATAAGGAACACTCTCCCGAAGGTTTGTCCATTCCTCCTGGGACACCCTGTATAGTGACTAACGGCCGCCAAATAAGAAGAAAGATAAAACGGTGGATGAACAACCAGCATATGGCAATGTGGCGGCATCTTATCAGTACCCAGAAATAGGCTCGAAAACTGATTTCGTGCCCTAGTCCGACTGCAAAGACCAGATTACTGTCCTTTAACAAAAAGCAAACCAGGGAGGTTATCGGCCTCCTTACTGGACGTAACACCCTGAGAAGACATCTTTACTTAATGGGGCTGATCGACAGTTCCTTATGTAGGTGAGGGGCAGAGGAGGAAACCTCAGCTCACATTTTGTGTGAGTGTGAAGCCTTGGCGACACCTAGACATGCATATTTGGGGCCCTTTTTCTTGGACCCAGACGATGTTAGGAGTCAAAGACTGGGGGGCAATCTGGAACTTCAGTACAAAAACAGGGCTCCCATGATTGGCATCAGATTGTTGGCACAAGGGGCCCGTCTAAAGGCCTAAGTGTATCGGGACCGAAAGGGCTTGAACCCAATCACTATTCTATTCTATTCTATTCTATTCTATTCTATTCTATTCTATTCTATTCTATTCTATTCTATTCTATTCAAAGCAGCTGCATAAATTTATGAATTTTGCACTACACCATATAATATTGCTTATAAATAAGCCACTATACACGTATATTGGTCGCTTTTTGCTCTATTTCAGATAAGACTGCGCAGCGACTAAGCACCTGTGTTAAAATATATCCCTTGCATAGCCTCCTATGATATGCCATGCCAAGAAACAAGACAGGGAGAACATAAAAATCATATATGTTAAGAAACGTTCCCACAACTGGTGTATTTGACACATACGCCACTAACTGTACATTTTACAAGAATACAAGTAAATAATTTTTACGATTTTTCCAAGACTGGTTTTTCTGGCAAATATTCTTATTGGGGTGCACTTGGCAAATTCCCGTTTTGGCCACTGAACCTACCGAATGACGCCGTCCACAAATGTGACTTTTCTGCTTGTACAGTATGACCGAGTCGCGGAGAAGAAACAATCCTGACATTGTAAGTAAATAATCACTGGCGGTACTTTTGACTTGTGACACATTTACCCGCAGTAGGTGAGAAGCAGACAAGGGGCAATTATTATTTGTAAAAAGTGCACCATTCCGACGATGTGGCACGCAGCCACAAGTGACCAAAGTTTTACAAATGTGCCAGCCGTGGGAACACGTCCTTTTATAACTTGTTCATTGAGGTGTGCGTCAGATGCATTACAGTGTGTGTAGGCACATTTACCAACAAAGCCCGCTCCACTAGATTTTAAGCTACGCACTTTACTTAGTTTACACTTCACAGCGCAATTATTATTAGTGCAAATTCTCATTACATAGATAAATACAAAAATCTTGTTCTTTTCCTAAAATGAAGCCAAGCAGTTCTGTGACTGTGTAGCCTCCATCTGCTATTTTAGCAAGAAAGGGAATCGTTGGGAAATGAAACGAGAGGAGAGTCGCATTTTATGACAGCATTCGCTTATTGCATTCACCATATGTCAACATGGCAGGGTCTTAGGTTTGAAACCACGTTTAAACAATGTAAGAAAATGCAATCCGTAATTTGTAATGCATAACCAAGCCCTGTACAGTCGAAAAAGTCTTGCTGTCATATGCATTCCAGCAATGCCTTATTGAAGTGGCAGCGTTTTCAATACATCGCCTCGGCTCCTTTCGCCTATTGATTTTTTCTCCCCAATGAAACATGCCATCAGAGGGCCCCAAAGTTACAAGTCAGCAGAAATGAGGTCCGGTGATTTCAGGGGCCATAAAATTTGTTCTTATCGTCCTAGCCATTCACCTGGGCAATAAGTGCCCAAAAGCTGTTTTACATCGTGAGAATTTTGTCCGTGCTTAACTGAACACCCTGCGAAGAAAGCGAGTTGAGGAGTGGAATTATTGATCCACGTATTCTTAAGCACAGCACTAGGTACAAGTGAGTGGTCAACTTCACAGTCCCACCGCGTTAGCCTTGTACCAACTGCACAGGAGACTTCGTCAGCCCAGCAGCCGGACTGGACACTGTGGAACAGAGAAAAATCCTGTCCGCGCGGGAGTCGCAACTCGAATCTTTGGCTGTCCAAACCGTAACCTAGTCACTGTATTCACTGGGCTCCTATACGTTTACAACAGTCAGAGAGCTGTGCGCAAATAAAGCAGTGTAGTTCTGTCAGCTGTTCTACAAATAGGCCACAGGTCTGCCGCTAACTATTGCAGATGGGAGATTCTTGAAGATTTATCGAATTGTAAATCAATGGCAACTCCCCCGCGGGAGGGGAAATAATGGCTCCGAGTGGAAGAGATTTAATTCTGAGACTGTTAACACGATTTTCAGTCTCGAGGCAGCACATTGCCACCGTAACGGCGAGTTCCAATGAGCGGTCTTCGCTTATTCTAAAATGCTGTATCGATATGTAAGGCTTGGTTGAATCATTCTCTTGATTTTAATAAGGGAAAAGATTTTTTTCAAGACTCAAATAGATAGACGGCAAGATTTTTTTTAACATTCGAGTGTTATTTAACCATCCGGTTAATACAACCATATGGATCTTCTGTATCTGGCTTTTATTCGATACTACTACGTGTTTCGGCTGTCCACATCAGCCATCATGCTGTTTTTAAGCAGAAGCCTCTCCCTTTTTATTATTTTTGTGAACCAGTGTCCGACCTGATGATGGCCGATGTGGACAGCCGAAACATGTAGTAATATCAATATCGGATAGTAAAGTAATATTTGTATTGTCAGGTAGAGACCTCTGCGATCTTTGTACATAAATAACATACGTTTAGTCTTCAATGAGGTTTTGAGTGCCAAGTCATAACACCATTCTCATACCTGACACTCAAATGATATAGAAAAGAGTTTTTCCTCCACGGAAGACATACTCTGCCTGCATTACAGTGAGCAACCGTTTAATGTATTTAAGCACATAATGGCCTTCATCAGAATCATAAGAACACATAATTATATTGTGGGAGCAAACATTTGAATGCTTTCATTTTACAGCAGGTGACACATGTCATGACCACTGGGTTTTAAAAACAACTGAAAGTCTGTGAAATCAGTTAGCTTTTATTACATTCCATTTTTCTGACGCAAGAACTTCGACCTACAAGCAATCTCCTTCACAGTTGCTACCACTGTTTATATTAGCTACACACATGTGCCAAACTGTCATGTACTCGTAAATTCACACACACACACACACACACACACACACACACACAGCCCACACTCTCGTTTGTGCCCAGTGTTGCTAGCTAATCTGTGTTGCAATTTTTATTGGAAATGTTACACAAATTCATAATAGGACTGATGTAAAGCCGATAAAAGCGTTGCCAGCAAATATTATGACGACCTCGTGTAGGTGGAGATGAGCAGAAGTGTCAGTAAATTTTCTGTGGGCAGAAGTTTGTTTGTTTCATAAAAATGTAAGTATTTTTAAAAGCTGTACAACACCGAGAATTGTTAAGATATGCTTTCAAGGGTTAATGATAACTTATCAGTGAGCATATCATATTAGATTGTACTCTGTTTGGTATTTTAAGGGTTCATGAAGCACCCGTTTTCCATTTAAAGCCCAATGCAACATTTACTCTAACATTAAAATCTCCGCGTTTTGTCTACAAATTACAATTCTCCGTTTCGTATGACTATGAAAAGGCACCAGTCATTTCTCTAAGCAACATTACCATACTGGACCTTATATTGGAGACAGACTGTGGCCTCTGTGAAATAAAAAATAAACTGCTGTATACAATTCAAATGAATTCCATATTTCAAAGTTTTAAACCAAATTAATGCAGAAAAATGTTAACTCTCTCCGTGTCTGCGGGATTTTAGTCCATTCAAGGAGCAAGTATAGAATGGAAGCTTAGGGTTTACTTATAAATGTCGATTTTAGTTTTTTGTTATCTGTCGTGTACACTTGAAAATTGTACACGACAGAGCAGCTGTTGACGAAAACGACCAGTAGACGCACTCCGTACTCTAGCATACGTAACTGGAACACAATACGTCGGAAGGTGGCTCTGCTTTCGTTACCAGGTACAATACCTAAATTACGCGAATTGGTGCCGACTATACTACGTATAAATTTTACCTACACACTATGACCTGTACTTAAAGCGAAATGGAACTAAGGCAACTGAGCAGCAGCATGCAACACTTATCAAAGACAACAAATTTAGACTGGGATTTCTCCTGTCTCCGAGTGAGAAACATTAATATTGAATTAACAAAGTTTAATACTGAATTAACAAATTTGGTATTTATTTATTTATTTCCATGGTGCAATAGCAAATAGTGGGCCAGGGTCTCCTCTTTAGCCAGGCTTCACGATCACACTCAGACACACAACTTTCTGTAGGAATCCTCTCGACGATTGATCATTCCAACACAGAGACCTCTACCGGAAAACACACGACAACTACAAGAGACAGACATCCATGCTCCTGGCGGGGATTCGAACCCGCAATCCCACCAAGCGAGGGACCACAGCACCAGGCCTTAAACCGCGCGGCCACTGGGATCGGCTAACAATGTTAGTATATTGGATGTTAATTTCATAATGTCGTGTTACTTCCAGAAAGTCATGTGAGGCCCAATGATGTATTAACACTTTTAGTAGATTGCTGAGAAATGGAAGAATGATGTGGGTAAGGGAGCCTGGATTGTGTCAGTGAAGGCATAAGAGCGGCGTCTAAAATGCGGATGTAAACAGATATTTTAAAGAAAATAGCTGGTGCTGGCCAGAGGTTCCAATAAAGTTCTCCAGAATACGTCAGATATCCTTCTTTCACAATTTTTAATCTCGTTTATGGAACAAGATTTTATTTCCGTGAAACTTCAAAAAACATTTTAAAAGCGCACAACAAAACCACGGTGCAAAATGTGCAGTAAAATGTAGTTTCTGTTAATAAAGTCGTTACTGAAATGCTGTACAGTATGAAACCCGCAACATACCTCGACAAGTCGATTACCTCATATAATCTTAACAGAAAATATTCAATTTCTTTTCTTCAATTATACACAACCAGTGAACCAGTGACCACAGCCATTTTTATTTAAAAACATTACTTGTTTTCAAATAAAACTGACACATGTTTCAAACCCTCAGGGTCATCAACTGGCAAGAATGTGCAAAGGTCTGTGGTGTGCACTTAAAATTCTTATATTTATGAAGAGATCTCGTCCTTACAAATGATACTAATTAATATTTTATTGTTGTATGAAAACCCATTTAACAAGAGCCTGGATTACGCATAATGTAAAATATTTTCTTATTATTTGTGTAATTATGTTGTAACGATCTACTTATTCATTATAATTAGATTTAAAATTTTTATTGTAAAATGTTTATAAAAACCGTACAATTCTATCGTCCTTAATTCAATATATTTGCGATTGAATAATATCCTTTTCTTTTCTCCTCCATTGATATTTGCTCCTATAATTATGATTAATACAAAAGCAAATACGTTTGTTTATCTTGTGTAGTTGATTGTATGTCTACTACTAATGTAAAGTTGTCAAGTTCGCACAGTGGTGTTGCTGGATATTCAAAACTTCGTATCATGGCTTTCCTCATAACTATTTTTGGTCTGTTCGTGCTAGAATTAATCCCATAAAATGGGTCCTTCAGGCACGTGATGTGAAAACTCACTGCATGTTTTCATCTTTTAAAAACACGATACAAAATGAAATTAATTACGTAATGGACAAATAGTGTAAAGGTTACATTATTGCCTGTAGTTTAAAATTGTGAATTACAACTCAAAGACGCGAATCTGAACGTTTCAAGCAAGAAACTAAGAGAGAATTATTTTTTTTTTTGTAAAACAGAATTCTTTTCGGTTTACTAGTAAAACATTTACAATCGATGATGTCAGATGTAGGCGCCGTCTCGCTAGGTAGAAACATCCAGCGTAGGCCTGTGTACACGTAATAACAACAGTGAATACTGACGCTTCTTCGGCGTATTGGAATAGTCCACTACAGTATAACTTTTGTATTTTTCTTACGGGATAATTTACAGGCTGAAGATGGGCACAGAAATGTACCAATGTATAGGCCTTCACGTTAAATGTACATGTATATACATCTTCGTGTTAAATGTACAATTATTACTTCATGTTAAACGCCGTCGTGTTTTATGAATTTTTTCGTGAAATTCATTAGTATGAAATTCAAAGAAGTGACATTTAACATTTCTCAGGGCGTGCCATGGTCAGGCAGGCAGTCACCGACCTCTCACAACGAGACCCGTGTTCGGTTCCGGGCCAGTCCGTGAGAGCGTTCTGGTCGACAAAGTGGCATTTGGTCGGAATTTTCTCCTAGTACTTCGACCTGCATCTCAGTATCATTCCGCAAATTTCCCATTTCATCCACTCACTCATTTTTTCGTTACCGACGGTACACAACCCTTCAAAATGGCATCATTAAATGACATATTTAAAAGCAAACATTCCCCCAGCAATTTTACGCGGACGGATGCAGCGATGTTTACTAGGTACTCCGTATGCGTACAGGCACATCTAAAATAATCAGAATGAGTGCTTAAATCGTACTCAGAAACGTTTCCAGACATTTGCACATCCTTCAGTACCATGGCTACCGTATATACAGGCAAGAAAGAGGAGAAAAGCTTGCAACACCTTGAACTTTCCTATCATGTCTGTTGTTAGAAACAGGACCACTACCATATTATATCTGTGTAACACCAGAAGGCGGCGAAGGACAAACGTCGTTTGTGGAATTTGAACCCGAGATTCCATTGTGAGGAGGGTCTTAAGCCGCAAAACCACCAGGATCGTCAAGAGAAACCTAATGGAATTAGTCAGTATACTTGCGGTTGTTGCAGCGTTTGCTGAATGCAGTAGATATGTTTACAGTCGGAAATATTATACACAGCTCTGTAATGGCCGGCTGAGAAAACACAGCTTATCCAAACACCTGGCAGTCCCCGCAGCAGTTTAGACTGGAGGCTTGGAAGAGCAGCTGGATGCCAAGAGTATCATATATTGCGGAAATATTTTATTGATTGCATCAGCGCGATTGGAAGGCCCTTTGGACAAAGAGTGGAAATTCCCATCACAAAAGATTAACCACATAACCCACTAATGATGAGAAACCTATCGGACACGAAGAGTGAATGAAGAGAAAACAACAATTTCGGGCCACATTATAAATAATAACCATATTTCTCACTTACGTATCGTTAATGTCAATATCCTATCGTCAGTGGCGTTAATACTTGGGCAGGAAAATTGCGTGAAATTAATCTGAAAATTATGAATTAATCTTACAAATTCCAGAACTAGTCTTACTTAACAGGCCTCTTACTTTTTATTTCTTTTATCAGTAATCCTGAGTAAAATGAACTGACCACATCTAAGTTACTGTATCTGTTTTCCATCTGTCCTTTCCCTTACACTTGTCTATTCACAGTTCTCCACTGTTCAAGAAAAACGACCTACAGTGAGAGAACTGACACTGTTTGTTGCTCAATAAGATGTTAATATAAGGAGATATTTTAGAAACTGAAACATGAACAGAGCTCTCTAAACTTTTATCTTCGAGTCCATATCCGTATCGATTCTTTAAAAAAAATCATGTTTGAAAAGCAATGTTTACAAATACAAGTAGGTCCAAAAAAATCTTATCATTTGAGAAATGGAGACTTATCACGATGTAAACAGACCTTAAAGAATTCAAGAAATGTAGTATTACAAGATTTAGTTTTTTTTTTAAGACTGTGGATAAGATAACAATTCGTCACATTTCAATTATTCTTGTTTCGCGTTTCTCCAGTTAGACAGTCGGCCGCACTGTAAACAATAGAAGTGCTGCCCGAGGCTAGTTGGCCGCATTTTGTTTATCTCTTGCCTATCCAGATGACGGTGACTTCTACACAAAAACACGAATCAGCTATAACTTTTCAAGTTTGTACCGCAAGTGTTATTTAACGAGGCTCTTCTGGACTTTTACACTTCGTAGTATGTTGGGTTTGTGATGACGTTTCGGAGAAAAGTGCCGCATCCTTCTTCAGGCTTACTGAATTTGATTGAAAGGGATGCTGCAGTCACCGTTCAAATGGAAGCATCTACGTGAATTTAATAACCCTGACAATTAGCTCCTCCGAAACGCCGTAATTTCACCATTGACGGATAAACCTAACTACAAGTTAGTCGAATGTCAAACCGATACATAACCAAGATATATAGGCTTTTTACAGATTACTACATATCTGGCTTGGAAACTCAGTACCAAGTTTTAGTCGGCAATATTTTCTTAACCGTTATATATATTAAGAAGAAAACATAACGCTTATATGAAGGTTAACTCAAGAAGTTTGTGCCAGTTGCGAAGCGCCATGTTCCTCTCATGTCGGAAAGTGATGTGTGGCGCAGCCAACTTCATAATAATGTTATACGACTTTCTTTATGTACTGAGGCCACGATGACTGGAAACATTTATCTTTATATGCTGGAAAACTTCGCATTTCCGCAGCTGGAGGAAGAATAAATTCACATTTTTAAGAAAGATGAAGCACATCTTCAGTATGACGGCGTGTTCTTGACCCACTCAAGTATTTAATTAATGATGATGAAACTTTTATGCATTTCACTGCGTTTCTAATAAATCTGTTTAACACAAAATTAAATTACCCAAGGAAGGATCACTGTAAACTGAAACAGGACTGGAGGACGTGAACTTAATTTAACGCACCCCGTGTGGGGCATAATTTGGGGGTCCTGCCCAAGCAGCCTCCTGTACAATGGGTACCGGGTTTTTTCCAGAAGGCTTTTAGCCGGGGCGGACGCTGACCAACCACACCCTTTCAAGCGCCGAGGTTGGGTATGGGTAGAGCTATGTCTCTGCTACCCCTTTGTTTCTTTATGGTCCGTCATGGGTTGAATTTTACTGTACTTTGTACCTGTGTATGTGGTTATGATACTATGTATTTATAACGAGCAATGAACTGTTATATCAGAGCAACCATCACCTTCAATGGGGTTATTTAAATATAGGGAATTTACCACATAGTAGCCCTAGAATATTAAAATACTGAAGATTATCTCAGAGCCACAGGGCATGATAATGTCGACAGAGATAATTTGCTGTGGATATGGTCTAACGACAAATTGTTGTGAACTGCAGTCTTCTAAAGAGGATGTCAAATTTTTAACTTTCTCTCTTAAGAGGCTTAGGTACTAATTGCCTTAACGGCCGCCACACGGACGGAAGGAACAGAACGGATACTTTGCAGCAGAATTGATGAAGAAAGGACTGTACAGACTTTACTGACTGCTGGACCCCGTTACCAGTGTTTATAAAACCAGTGCACAGGAAGTAAAAATAATTAAGGGAAAGACGTCAGCTGCAGTGATTACTAAATAAAACTAGAATCAAACGAACTAAATGTAGTGTAAGAAACAGAGAAGACACACTCTTGGACGAGATTTGATGTAATTGGCTGTATTAGCCCAAAAATTCAACTAGTTCATGAAAAATAAAAGATATTATGGTAAACTGTTCGTATTCTTCAGCCAGTACTATGGGATATCGGGTAAATGTAAGGTAAATGTACGTACATACATACATACATACATACATACATACATACATACATACATACATACATACATACATACATACATACATAGGCTATACTATTGGGGTCGGAGTCGTAGAAGAAAATTACTTACTAAAGTAAGGAATAGAGGAAATATTTACACGAAATCAGGTACACGAAACCACACAGACGGTGGCAGAGTAAAGACACACTGCTGGCGCCATAAATGGAAGTGACAGTCCCCGGTGTCCACTGGTCAGAACAGTGATGGACCACACAGCAGTTTTAGATATCATCGACAAAACTCTTGACCCTGTCGGAAATCAAGCCCTGGTTGTCGATACGGATAAGATACATAGAAGCTTCGGAAATAAGTGCTGGAGAAGACAGATGGAATCAAGTAGCGGAAAACCCGGTCAAATTTTGGATTTTTTCGTGCAGAATAAATGTTATGATTGTAATAACTGTTGCAATAAATATAATAATTATTATAATTACAATAACTATTATCAATGTGATCATCATCATCTTAATATTGTTATGTGCTTTCGTGTTTTGTATTTTCTTCTGTCTTCGTTGTTGTGTATTTGTATTGTTACATCTTGTATTTGTGTTCTTATGCTGACATTGTAACTGTTGAGACGGTACATTAACAGACACCTCTTGTATTATTATTGGATTTTATAGTGCCAAATTGGACTTTTTGTAAAAGTCCCTGCTTAGTATCGAAAAATGGTGGAATGATAAGCTAAAACGGAAAATGGAAGTCCTCAATAAAGAACACCTGCCTTATTGTCACTTTGTGCACCACAAACGCCACACGGACTACCCTGGAATTAAAGCCTGACCTCGTTAATTACAACATGGCGCACAACCGCCAGAGCTATGGCACGATAAATGATCAAGTCTGAAATCCCATGTTGTAATTGCTGAGGTCAGGCTTTAATTCCAGGGTAGTCCGTGTGGCGTTTGTGGTGCACAAAGTGACAATAAGGCAGGTGTTCTTTATTGGGGACTTCCATTTTTCCATTTTAGCTTATCGTTCCACCATTTATACAAACACACACACACACACACACACACACACACACACACATATATATATATATATATATATACACACAGTCTATTATACAGCGTGGTGCAAAGTCACTTGCCACTAGGCGAAACACGTTAGTGAAACTTCACCGACACAGTAATTACAGTTAATATTCTAAACGTTCAAATTATTTTCTTGCTACAAAGACACATTTTCTAACCTTCCCGGAATGACTGCACGTACTGACTCACCAAACTGCGTATTACCATCAATGTAAGGCCCTTGTATGCATAACTTCACTCAGTATTAAGTTGGCCCGTGCATAAGGGGAACCATCAGTTTACAACAGCAAATCGTGAGTTAATTGTACTATTAAAGTTATATTGTCACAAAATTACTATTAAAATATACCTTATGCATTAAGATCGCTGTAATTTTATATACTCTCTGCGGATATCACGCAAAAACAACTTTCATAAAGGTTACTTAAACACTTCAAAAAAGAATAAAAAATAAGGAAGACGCGTAAAGAAAAAATCAAACTTGGATCAAATTAGAACTAAATAAAGGACAAAATACCCTAACATACTCACCGATACACAAAATTACGACAGGAATTCAAGGTCATTGTAGCCATTTTACATACAAAACAAAATTAACCGCTATACATAAGCAATATAAACAAATTATATAAGCCTAAATATAAGATTTTTAATGACGTCTGATTATAATATAGCAAAAAATACGAATTGTATTGATTTTAATAATAATCCTACATTTGATATTCTTAAGCACTCTTAATGCTCTGTACATGCTGTTGTAATAACAACTACACAGCAAACCTTTGACCTATACAATAAGGGTGTGTCAAAATGACTTTTATAAAAGAATATAATTTTGGTAAATAATGTTGTAAGTGATCTCTTTCATAAGAAAGACAGTTAAAGGTGTATGACTGTCATTCTATGTACATAGTCCCGCCTGATGAAGACACATAGGTTTCGAAATATGTAACGTTTTATAAAAACAAATATTTTATAACAAAATGCAGTTGGACTGAGGAAAACAATTTTTATTACTTCGTAATGCCTTTCTGTTGTTAAATATGGAGTGTCAAGTGACTTTTGCGCCAGCCTCAATTTATTTATTTTTTTCCCTTAATGATGCTGTCGTTTTGTCAACTACTTTGTTCATTGTTAGGATAAGTAGTGAATATGAACTGGAGAAGATCTGGAAGAGAACGGCAGTATACTGACTTGAGGTCCTGAGGTACTGTCCAGAACGTTGCCAGACAGCCTGAGAAAAACATGGGTGACCTCAGAACATCCGGACTCCAAGCCAAAAATTTAACTCAGTACTATTCGCATGAGAAGTAGGAATGCTGCTGCTCTGCCATAATGTTTGAATAATTCAGTCAAGGCAAGCATGTGTTCACAATTCTATCGAGACGTATATAAAATGCGTGATTTCTTGACCCTTGAGATGGGACCGATGGGTTGTCCCGAAACGTCAGTAAGAATTTACCACTACTGGCTGCGTAATAACCCATAAGAGCGCAGTTCTGTATCTAATATGTCTGGACAAACGTTTAGATGAACTGCTTCATATTAAAATATAGAGAAAACTTACAAACAGTTGTCCTGAAATGGGTGGTTTTGGAGTTTAAAGAATACACTGAACAATAAATACCTTAACTATGCAATATTTTACTTACAACTGACATAACACGTTTACAATATAAGTTCCAAATTTAATAACAGTTGAGTTCTTGCTGTTCATAAAGTCACAATTCACAATAAAAACATTTAAAATGTCCTCTACCTAATCAAAATACGCATGGACGCGTTTATTCATGGATTGTCGCACCCTTTCAAACGTTCCGGAATAGCTGCAAAAGGCTTGATAAGCATCAAAATTGCGTTTGTGAAGTGTCACTTCATTTTCAACTGGGGCTGAATACAAAATTTTGCCTAATTTTAGGAAGGGAGGCCTCACTCCTGAAGTACTTCCAAGCATTTTAGATACACACTGCATAATAGCTGTAGCAGGTTCATGCCATTACTCAGCTAAGTTGTCAACTTCCGATTGTATCTATAGAATAATTAATGTGTAACCACAGTGCAATGTAATAGACGACAGACATTTCCTGGCACGCAGGTTAAGATCTATAGCTACATTGTTTATCGTCCCGCTCTACGAGCCAACTATACTATGGCGAAGGTAAGGAGTCTGTGACTGTCCACGTCGTCATCACCCACCATCAGTTGCGCTTTCCCCTCCAGGGTACTTCCGTATGTATATTCCCCTCCGGTCGTTAACTAATCTGTTCTCACGAATGGTCATAATGCTATCCACGTAGTATATTGCACCAGCACAAAGTGCTTTGGGCTGGCTAATGTACGCGAGAGGCTGCAGGAAAGAAACACTGAGGTAAGAGGAATTACATGCGTCATTCTCACCACACACGGTACTTCTTTCCGCGGCCTCACCATACAAGTTCATTCGGAGGGATGCCAAGAAAAAATACAATTGGAAATTCTCTTGAGTAAATAACGACTTAACATTTTACGTTTTACTCTTTGTAACAATGCAGGATATAGAAATATATTTACAAAGAAAATTATTTTTATAAAACATCGAAACGGCTGGATCATTGCGACTGCTTATTTGGAAAGGTGTGAGGGTCATATCGGAACTTGTCCCAACATCAGTGAAGCGTTGTATAATCACTGTATTTGGTGCGGACAAACTATAGATTACCCTGTTGAAGCCGAACATTATGATATTTCGTTCTAAGGTGTATTCTGTGTTGTAACGCTCGAAATCTAGAAGGCCAGGGTTCGAATAACTCTCGATTTACGAATATATGTTTCTTGTCTCTGTTAGTGTCTTCATATATACAGAATTTGCAACTATCAACCACCCATTCAAGAAGCCTACAAAACTTCTATTCATAATATTCATAAACCCTGAGAACTGAAGGCTATGATCTGCATTCTTGTATAACTCTATGCTAGAAGAATAAGAAGTTCTAAATTCGGTACGAAAGTAAGACCATATATATTCCCCCCCCCCCCCTTTTGAATGTAACGCCGGGTAGTTTCTTGCCTTACTCACCGGATGGCGACAATGTCCATTTCCACCAGGATTATCGATACTCCAGTCAGCCACGTGCGTCCAAAGCAGCGGCAGTGCAAAATGGCGGATGTTGCGGACGTACGTTCTAGGCTGAGAGTGGTGACTGAATTTCTTACTGCGGAAGGCTCCAGAGACTGATAGACATGAGAGAAACGTGTGTGATGAGGATGCCAAAGATGTTAGCTCAGTTAGACGATGGGTCCGTCGTTTTAAGAACGGTGGCAAGGTCACTGATGACAGGTCCCGCAGCGGCCGACAGTCCATGGCAGCGACGACAGTTACCAAAGATAAGTTAATGTATTTTTTCGGGATAATTCTTTGAGAGATATGCCACAGTCAATTCAGGGCGGTGTGCACAGACATTAAAGAATTTAAAACAACGAATTCGATGGGTTCGGCCAAAGAGGAAGATGAATAAATTTCCCGTATTTCATGACAACGCCAGACCGTACACCAGTCTGCAAAGAAGTGAGGCAATTGTCATACTGGGGGTAATTTCTCCCTCATCTTTCCTACAGCCCCGATTTAGCATTCTCCAACATCCATCCTTTTGGTCCCTTGAAGGATGCACTCTTGAGGACGTCGTTTTGTGGACGATGATGTGCTGGAGGAACAGGGCGAGCGTGAAGAGCTCCGACGCTTCAGCAAAGAGTTTTACGCGACCGCCCAACAGCGTGTCACACAAGATGGAAAACGTTTGTTGATAATGAATCAGACTTTGTGGAAGAATAATCTCAACCTCGTAAATTATGTAGCCATTATCTTCTATTACACGTTAATAATGTCATTCCGTCAAATCTAAATGTCACATTCCCACTTTCGAGTTATATGGGCTGCCACCAGATGTCAGGAGATGCCAATACATAGAATTCAATCTTACGGATGGGCATATGATATATAACCTTAACCATTAATTGAGGTTTCCACGGTAACTACGTAAAGGATGGACGGGCATTAACACTACAGCATAAATTATATCCATACACATTACCTGGGTTTCCACGCTAACTGCGGGCACCACTATGGCAGTATACTGTACATATACACTAAACTTGAGGTTTCCACTGTAACTACGTCAATAAGTGTGCCTTGCCTGCCAGGATCGCGAAGGTTTTCACAGCAACTACATAAATGATTGTGCCTAGCCTGTCCGAGTCGCCGGTCACAGGCAGATTAGTACATGTAAATTTCACTATAATTGTAATTACAGTTTCCGAGAATAAAGTAGGAGCCATTACTATGGTACCGTAACTCTGGTAAGTTACGTTCTAGTCCCACGACGTGAGGGATCAGTTTAATTCAACAGTTAACGCTATGTACCCTAAACAAATAAATTAAAAACCGAGCAAACCGCCTCAAGTGGTAATTCGTCCGGTTGGCATTGCAAAGTACCTGGGTTTGCGCCTTGGCCTGGACAACTACTACTCTGATTGAAGTTTCACTCAGTCCCTAAAGCTAAACCTTGAGACTGTGATTGAAATTACGCCACGACCGTGTGCAGTTTATCGCTGTTTGTTCTGTACAGGCCTTGGATGACCAAGTAGGAGCGTCGTTAAATACAGCGTGTATATCTATACGCAGACACACACACATATATATACACATATATATACAGAGAGAGAGAGTATATCTAAAATGCTCGGACAACTTTCAAGAGTGAGTTCCCGGCACCAAAACAAGGAAAAAAATCATAGCAATATATTTCCGCAAACAGGTTTTGAGGCAGAGATCCCACGCTTGCCCGTTAGCAATCCTTAGGTTCTTATCTGTGGAGACACTTAAAAACAATAGTATATTCACTCCAATTGAAAATGAAGAGACACGTCAGCAACGAATTTTTGGTGCTTGTCAAACTTTTTGCAACCGACTCGGGACTACTTTAGCGTGCGACAGTCCGTGATCAGACATGACAATGCGTGTGCTGGTTCAGATGGAAGTCACACCGAGAATTTGTAGAGAAATATGACTGTATACACCAGGGCTGACCAACATGCGGCCCTCCAACACATAAATTGTTTCAGTAGTACATTTTAACAAATATGCTAAATTTACCGAACATAACGTGGTAGCTTTATTAGCAGAGAAAATGTTTAGAAGCTATAACTCTTCATTGTTAATACAGCAAACCAATATTTCTTTGTATTTCATCGAGTTTAGCAAGGTCTATTTCCTTGTCACTGAAACGTACTTTTAGTCTAACTTATTACTTATAAATAACGGCGTTCTAGTGAATTCACACACACACACACACACACACACATATACAGGGTGTCACAGGAGGAACGGACCAAACTTTGGGAGCGTGTTCCTTATGTTAAACTATACCGATATAATCCAAAACACCTATATCCAAAGTTGAACGGTTTCCGAGATAATGGCAAGTGAAGTTTGAAACTTTGACA
>JGI20166J26741_10281115_pt1 | contig 16548 bp, 9 predicted proteins | sample TergutCu122P5_FD_26741 | JGI IMG/M metagenome (IMG submission 26741)
ATGCCGCTCGAAGACAGCAGTTTCCACGCCGCTGGGGATAAGTTGCGCACCAGGCTGTTGATGCAATTCCCATGTGACAGTATTTCTTCCCACCCCACCATATCCCTGGCGTACGAGACAACCGCCGGGACTTTCTTGTAGTTTTCCAGATCGTCGACCCAATGGTGGATCCGGGTACAGCAAAGATCGCCATTTATGACATGATTTTTCCAGATGGATGCCATGTTAAAATCTCCCACCGTGGCGATCATGCCCATGCAACGCTGTAAATCACCCTCAAAAGTGTCGTTTTCCGATCGGAGCAGGATGGCGGCGGCGCGGTTCACCGCCTCGAGCAGACTGTCCCGCTGCATGATTTCCCGTATCATGCTCTTGTGTTCTCTCAGATCCCGGATATAGGCGGCAACAATATCCTCCTTGCCATAACGAACGCGAACCAGCGTGATTTCCGCGGGGCGTGGCGAGCCGTCCGAAGCCTGGTGCATCCATTCAACGACGCATTTCCCCTCGTCAAAGGCCTTTTTAAGATATACAGGGGCTTTTTCGGCCGATCGCTCTCCGTCTGGCTGATATCCCGGAGAAAAGAGGGAAAAATTATCAAGAAATTCTTGTTTATTCCGAAGCTTGAAAAATTCGACATTTACCTCGTTGCAATCAATAATTTTGCCATCCCGGTTCCATAAATGGCAACAGAAAGGCGCGGCGTCCAGCATGAGCCGCACGCGCTCATGGATGTTGAGGATTTTTGCGACTTCGTTCATGACACCCTCGATTTTTACAACGTTTTGGCTTCCCAATGTCGATTCTTATGCGCTTATTTTTGCAGCGCAGTATGAAAAGTATAAAAAAAGAAAGGCGCCGGCCGATAGACCCGCGTGACCAATATTTTTCCAGGAAAGGTCTATGGGCGCGAAGCGAAAAGGGCTACCTGGTTCAGAGGACGGAAGACAGAGGACAGAGGACAGACGGCGGATAAAAGGAGGGAGATTTTAACCGTCTTTATGAGCCGAGGGCATGTAGGGGCGCCCATTGGGCGCCCGTCTCGCTTTATTCCACGGGCGGCCAATGGCCGCCCCTACACCTGCGATGACGGCAAAAATTCAGGTTTGATATGGCAATGGAATCAGGCGGGACGTGAACGGGGCAAAACGCTGATTTGCAATATAACAATATGATATTACAAATTATTATCCGATGAAACAATGCGGAACATGTCAGCTTTGTTGCGAGCGCCCAGCTTGTGGTAAATCCTATTGATATGCAGCTTCACCGTGTTGACCGACAAGCCGCGTTTGGCGGCGATTTCCGCGCGGGAGAGTCCATCGCGCAGATCGTGAAGAATTGTGGTTTCCCGTGGAGACAAGGCTATTTTGCTGTGTATCCCATGTGTTTTGTTATATTCGGATATAATCCAGGCCTGGTTCCGGGCGTATGCCGACGCCCTTTGCCGCGCGCTTTTCAGCCATGACAAGGGAATGGCGCAATCCGGGCATTTGGAGGCGATGTCGATCAAGGCCCGCATATCTTTGCCCGATTCGATAAAAGGCATCACAATGCCATGCGGCAGCGCCAGTTGATAGGCTTCCCGCAAAGAGGAAACCGCCGTTTGCTGATCGTTGATTTTTACATGCAGACAGGCTTCCGCCGTCAATAACTCGATACGTTCAAACAAGGCGATCTTCCGCCCTTTCCCTCTTTTCAGATAGGCCAGCAGATTGGCATAATCTTTTGTCAGGTAGCAATACCTTGCCTTGATATAGTTGCCGAAATTTTCGTAGAGCGGCGCGTTGGCATGACGGGCGAACTCGCCTTTCAGCCAGGCGGGCATCTTCTCGGCCTGGCCAAGGACGTGGTAATACCAGCCGAGAACAATATCGTAAGTCAGAAAACCAACGGAATATTCATTGTAAGGAAGTTCCTTTTCCACCTCTTTCAGCGACAGTTCAAGCTTTTGGTAATCGCCCTGGCAAACGGCGATGCGCATCAGATAAAACAGCGCCCGGGAGACAATTTCATGCTGCTCCCGTTCCCGCGCTTTTTCTATGGATTTGAGCGCATAAGATTCCGCCGCATGTATATCTCCCTGATAGAAAAGCAGTTCGCTTTGGCATAATTCACCGATACCGGCGGTTAAACCATAGGCGGACTTTTGCTGGTATTGCGACCCGCGGATTACCGCGTTGAGGTATTCCTTCGGCGCGCCGGCTTTGTCCGAGCTGATAAAGCATGACCATACGCCGGGGTGATGCTGGTACCAGCATTTCATATTCAATGGGGAATCTAGCAAGTATGCGTACTGTTTGGCAAAATAAACATCGAAGTCGTAGCAGTTATCCTGGCTGCACAGCACCGCGCGCAAAATGCCCCAATAATAATAAATGCAGCCAAGCATACGGTTTCTAAAGGCGTCATCCTCGGGCAGACGCAGGTATTTCGCCTCATAAAACCGTATCAGATCAAGCCCTTTCTGCCATTGACGGGTGCACAGGACTAACTGGATATGTATCGCGGCGGCGAACTCCACACCGTCAAATACCTCTTCCGGCGCCCGGTCAAAAATCTCAACTATATGTTGGGCGTGATCTTCAAAAAATTTTGGCGGCGATGCCACAAGAAGGGAGATGATGGTTTCATAATCGCCGATTTTTTCATACTCGAACAAGGCGTCGACGATAAAATCGTTTTGCACGCACCAAGCGGCGATTTTGGTGCGGGCGTCCCGTATTTCATCATCGGACAGAAGACCCTGCTTGGTCTGCAAAAAATCGAAAAACAGATGATGAATAGAGTAGGCGTTTATCAACTTGTCGCAATGGACAAAAATATTTTGTTTGAGAAATTCGGAAATCAGGCGTTCGTCTCCCCCGGCCAGAATGCTGGCCAAATCCATCGAGCGATGCGCCGTCAGGGAAAGACGCAGGCAAAAGCGTTTGAGCTTATCCGACATCGCGTCCCATGCCTCGATTTTGATCAGCTCGGCGATATCCCAGAGGATGGCGTTTCTGGCATATCCTGTGTACCCGGGTATTCTTTTCAATATTTGCGCCGCGAAGTTGATGATGAAGGCCCAGCCCGCCGTATCCTGATGGAGTCTGGACAGGTTGTTGGTTTCGGAATTCAATTTTTGTTGCAGCAAAAACTGATGGAGCTCGCTTTCGGTGAAATTCAACTCCTTCTCGCTGATCACGGAAACACCACCTCTTGTCGTGAGACTAGAAATGTTAATTGATGGAAATTCACGGGAAATCAGGAGAAAAGAGGTCGGAAGGACCCTCTCTTGCATCTTGTAGATCATCTGTTCAAGAAAATTCAGCACAGTGGCGTCCTGCGCCAGATGAAAGTCGTCAAACACGTACAATTGCCGCGCATCCCGTTGCAGACGGTTCCGGAGATTGAAATAGATATTCAATTTATCCGTGGTATCGGGCAAACCGAGTGTCTTGAGTTCCTTGGCGAACGGCTCATTGGTTTTGGCGACAGCGCCAACGTACATGTTCCAAAAATGAGAGGCTGGGTTATCCACATTGTAGAATTGCAGCCACACAACAGGGAAATCGCACTGCTGTGTAAAATCATGAACCGCGCGCGTTTTTCCACAACCCATGGCGCCGCATACAATCGTCAGCGGATCTTTTACTGCCTGCGCCAAAAGCGTGTTAATACGCGGACGAACAAGATGTTCACCAGAACTTAACGCATATGAGCCTCGCATCGTTTTCACCGCCGCCCAATTTTTTTAACAGTAAAGCTTGTGAAGAAACACGATATCGAAGGAATCAGGGTTTACCATGCCGCTGTAGGCGGTCATGCCCATGCAACGCCTCGAATCGCTCGCGCAAGCGTCATTTTCCGGCCGGAGCAGGACGGCGGCGGCGCGGTTCACCGACGCCAGCAGACTGTCCCGCCGCATGATTTCCCGCATCATGCGCTTGTGTTCTCTCAAGTCACGACTATAGGCGGCGACAATATCGTCCTCTCCATAGCGAACGCGGACAAGCGTTATTTCCGTCGGCAGCGGCGTGCCGTCCGAGGCCTGGTACATCCATTCAAGGACGCATTTGCCCTCCTCAAAGGTTTTCTTCAGATACACCCTGGCTTTTTCATCCGATCGTTGCCCGTCTGGCTGACACTCCGGAGAAAAAAAGAAAAAATTATCAAGCAGTTCCCGCTTGTCCAACAGTTTGAAAAATTCGATATTCGCCTTGTTGCAATCAATTATTTCCCCATCCCTGTTCCATAAATGGCAACAGAAAGGCGCGGCGTCCAGCATAAGCCGCACGCTGTCGTACATGTTGATGGTTTTTGTGGTTCCTTTCATACTCCCCCCTTTTTCCACGTGCTGACTCGGCGCTGCCGGTTTCTCTATGCTTATTTCTTGTGAACCTATCCCTTGTTCTTATCAACCTATCCTTTGTGGCATAGTATAGGAAAGAGGCAGGCGCGGAAACAAGACCCATATGGCCGATATTTCTTCAAAAAAGGTCTATACGCGCAAAGAAAAAGGTCTAGTCGGAGGGTGGAAAAAGGTGGGCATCCGTGGTACTTACGGGTGATAGGGACAGGAGACGGGTGACAGGGGGCGGGGATTCCGTGGCTCCGCTTGGTTTCGCGGCATCCATGTCTGCGGACGGGTAATGGCCAGGAAATGCAAGCGATGAGATAAGGCGGAACGCGAAGGCGGGGAAAAGCAAATGCAATATAACTATATAATATTAAACGATATTATTCTCAGCGACAATACGAAGCATGTCGGCCCTGTTCTGGGCGCCCAGCTTGTGATAAATATTATTGATATGCATCTTCACCGTGTTGAGCGACAAACCCCGTTTGGCGGCGGTTTCCGACCGGGAAAGCCCGTCGCGCAGGTCATGCAGGATGGCGATTTCCCGTGGGGATAACGTTATCTTGCTGCCTATCCCATGTATCTTGTTGTATTTGGATACAATCAGGGCTTGGTTCCGGGCGTATGCGCCTGCCTGTTGGTGTATGCTTTTCAGCCACGGAAGCGGGATAACACACTTCGAGCATTTTGCGGTAAGGGCGACAAGCGTCCGCATATCCTTGCCCAGCTCGATAAAGGGGGACACAATGCCATCTGGCAGCGCCAGTTGATAGGCTTCTTGCAAAAGACAAACCGCCGTTTTCCGGCTGTTGATTTTCATATGCAGGCAGGCTTCCACCGTCAATAATTCCACACGTTCAAGCAGGGCGATCTTCCGCTGCTTCTCCTTTTGCAGATAAGCCAGCAGATTGGCATAATTTTTTGTCAGGTAACAATACCTTGCCTTGATATAGTTGCCGAAATTTTCGTAGAGCGTTTTGTCTGAAGGAAAGACAAATCCCTCTTTCAGCCAGGCAGGCATCTCCTCCGCTTGGCCAAGGATGTAGTAGTATAAGCCGAGAATAATATCGTAGGTCAGAAAACTGCTGGAATATTTATTATAGGGAAGCTCTTTTTCCGCATCTTTCCGCGACAGTTCAAGTTTTTGGTAATCGCCCTGAAAAACGGCGATACGCATGAGATAAAACAGCGCCCGGGCCGCGATTTCATGCTGCCCGCGCTCCCGCGCTTTGTCTATGGCCTTGATGGCATAAAATTCCGCCGCGGGCATATCCCCCTGGTGGAAAAGCAGTTCACTTTGGCATAATTCACCGATGCCGGCGGTTAAACCATTGGTGGCGTCTTGCTGGTATTGCGACCCGCGGATTACCGCGTCGAGGTATTCCCGCGTCGCGCCGGCTTTGTCCGAGCTCACCAAGCATGAGAATACGCCGGGATGATGCGGGTACCAGCATTTCGGATTGATGGGAAAGTCCTTGAGGCAGGCATACTGTTTGGCGAAATAAGTATCGAAATCATAGCGATCGTCCTGGCTGCACAGCGCCACACGCAAAATACCCCAATAATAATAAACGCAGCCGAGCATACGGTTTCTAAAGGCGTCATCCGCCGGCAGACGCAGGTATTTCGCCTCATAAAATTGTATCAAATCGAGGGTCTCCCGCCATTGACGGGTGCACAAGGTTAACTGAATGTGCATCGCGGCGGAAAATTCGACACGGTCAAATACCTCTTTCGGGGCATGACGAAAAATTTCCACTCCATACCGGGCGTGATCCTCAAAAAATTTTCCCCAGGACGTGAAGAGAATGGAGACGATTGCTTCATAATCGCCGATTTTTTCATACTCGAACAAGGCGTCAACGATAAAATCGTTTTGCAGGCACCAACTGGCGACCTTTTTATGGGTGTCCCGTATTTCATCATTGGACAGAAGACTCCGCTCGGCCCGCAAAAAGTCGTAAAACAGATGATGAACATGGTAGGCGTTTATGAACTTGTCGCAATGAACAAAAATATTTTGTTTGAGAAATTCAGAAATCAAGCCTTCGTCTCCCCCGGCCAGAATGTTCACCAAGTCCATCGAACGATGCGCCGTCAGGGAAAGGCGCAGGAAAAGGCGCTTGAGCCTATCCGGCATCGTGTCCCAAACCTCGATTTTGATCAACTTGATGATATCCTGTCGAATGGCGGTTCTGACATAGCCATCGTACCCGGGCGTTATTTGCAACATCCGCGCGGCGAAGCTGATAATGAAGGCCCAACCCCTGGTATCCCGATGAATTTTAGACAGACTGCTGGTTTCGGAATTCAATCCTTGCTGCTGCAAAAACTGACGGAGCTCGTCTTCGGTGAAATTCAACTCCTCCTCGCTGATGACAGAAACCTTATTTCTGAGCATCAGGCTAGAAATGTTCAGTGATGGAAATTCACGGGAAATCAGGATGACAGGCATCAATAAAGACCTTTTTTCAGTCTTAACGATAGCCTGTTCAATAGAACTCAGCACAGCGGGATTTTGCAGCAGATGGAAATCGTCAAACACGTATAATGGCTGTTTACCCAACTGCATGCGGCTTTGGAGATCGAGATAGATATTCATTTTATCCGCGGTATCGGGCAAGCCGAGTTTCCCGAGTTCCGTGGCAAGCGGTTCATTGATTTGGGAGATGGCGCGAACAAACATGCTCCAGAAGTGCGAGGCGGAGTTTTTCACATGGCAGAATGACAGCCAGATAACAGGGAAATCGCACTGCTGTATAAAATCACAAACCGCGCGCGTTTTTCCACAGCCCATGCTCCCGCACATAATCGTCACGGGCATTTTTATTGCCCGCGTTAAAAGCGCGTTTATACGCGGGCGGACAAGATACTCTTGATTCTCCGGCATATGTCGATCCCCCAATCGAATAGTGTGGGAAACAAAACTATTAAACGACATTACAATCGTTTAATGGCGATGGCGGCTGCCATTCAAAATTTAGATTGGATTTGTTATGGCGTCCTGCCGCTTTCGCCGTGTAAACTTATTCACAAATAATTTATTGAAATAATCAATAAATTTTCAATGGAATAGTATGGGTATGGGTATGGGTATGGGTATGGGTATGGGTATGGGTATGGGTATGGGTATGGGTATGGCGTTTGTTCAAAGTACCATGCGAAAAATAAATTTACGGGAAATATTCGGTCAGTTTTGGCGCTGGCCCAACTTCTCCGGCCAGGCCATCTCGCGCCGGAGAATCGGCGAAAAAGCCGCCGCGCTCCGGTCATGCCGGCGAAACAATGCGCAATGGCCGCAATTTATAGACGAGCTGATGGCCAGCCAGGGGATGATTGTAATCAATCAGCAGCGTATCGCCTGACACTTCCATCACCGTCGCCGGCACCTGGATGCTGACGCCGTCTTTCACCGCGTTGAGACCGAGAATCATGCCAGGTTTGGGGGTGATGGACGGCGGCAGGTTTTCCCGGCGGATGCTTTGCAGCAACTCTTTCTGCCGCGCTCCGTATCCTTCTTCCGGCGGCACGCGCACGGTGCGGATTTCGCCGACCGTCATGCCAACCAAGGCGTTTTCAACCGTAGGCGGCAGCTCGCTTTGACCGAGCGAAATGGTGGCGCCGTCTTGCATGTCGATGAAGACCTCGCCGTTATCGAGCAGGCCGGTATAGGCGAGAACAATGGTGTCGTTTTCCTGGATGGTGGCCATAATGCCTCCTGGTTGGGGTTGATAACGTTCGCCCGCCGGGGCTTTCCTTCACGGGCTTTTCAGTTCGAGCACGGCGATTTCCGGCGGACAGTTGAAGCGCACCGGCAGGACAGCGGCGCCGATGCCGGTGGCGATGAAAACCGGCTGCTTTTTACGGCTGAGCTTCAAACCGGAGGTATTATACTCCGGGTTGCGCGTCACCGGCCGCAGCGGCCCGTAAAATGGGATATTCACCTGACCACCATGGGTATGGCCGCAGATCATCAAATCAATCTTGTCGACAAAAGAGGTGTCGGCACTGTCCGGATTGTGCGCCAGGACGATGCGGCAATCCTCCGCCGGAATATGCGCCAAAAGCGGATCGAAGGGAAGGTGATCGTTCAAAAGATCGCCGCCGCCAGCCAGCCACAGGCGCTGTCCATCCCGCGTGAAACAATGAACGCGATTGCGCAGATTCTGGCCGCTTCGCTCGAGCCAATGGAGTGACCGCCCGCCATCCCATCGATGATCGTGGTTGCCCAGCACCGAATAAACGCCTAAAGGCGCGGTCAGCTCGGTCAACAGCGGCCAAATGGCGTCTATATCCTCAACCGTGTTTTTTCTATGTCTGTCAACATAATCGCCGGTACAGACAATTATATCCCGGCGAATATCCATGGCCGCCGCCAGAACCCACCGGAAAAAAGCCAACGGCGTCCACGGCGCATAGTGCAGGTCGGTGAGCTGGACGATAGTGAAGCCATCGAAGGCGCGCGGCAAGCGGGGCAAAGGTATTTGGTAATGGTTGATCCGCACCAGGTAGGGCTCGGCGAAAGGGTAAGCGCCCGCCGTCACGGCCGCCGCCAGCGACCATTTGAGAAAGCGTCTGCGGTTCATGATGCCGCCCGCCGGTCCGGCATGGAACAATCAATCAATTTAATTGAACAGAGAGAGCGATATGTCAAGATCATCGAGTTGAGTGCCAAAAGATTTCAGCCGGTGATAACGATACGACCGGACGGATACAATATGGAGAAAAGGGCTGTAAAGGAAATGATGAATAATTTTCGGCGCGAAGGATGAGGAAGTTTAGGGGATTTGCCGGAAAACCGCAACCACGGCCATCTTCGCCTGACAAAAATGAGTCGCCGCCGCCATCAACCGCATTCCGGAGAATTCTTGAGTTTCTTCCGTTGAAGGCGTATCCTGTTTTGGTTGGCTAAAAAGAGCACCCTCGTTTTCCCATCTGTTTTCCTCCATTTGACCGGTAATGAGCGCGAACGATGCCCCGGACGGTATCCCAACTGCCGAAGAAATAAAGCAAAATCTCGCGGCGGGCGAGAAAACCCGCCTGCGTCAGCGCCTGGGGCGCGGCGCGGGCAGTTTTATCGCCGGTGACACGGGTATTCTGCTCAATACCGAATTCGCCAACAATTTTGTGCCCTTTCTCCTTGCCGCCAGCAAACAGCGGGGCGTGGGCAAGGCCCGTGAATTGTTGCGGGTTCTCGGCCGCGCCAGCCAGTCCGGCGACGACATCATCCGCGAACGGGCGGTGAAAATCATCGCCATGCTGTTGGCCGCCAGCATGGCCGGCGAGATTGCGTTGCCATCCGGCCTGTTGGCCTCGCTTTTGGCTGGCTGGCTGGAAAACGAAGAAAAATTTCTCGATGGCTTCCCGACCATTTTAAAGCGGATCGAGCTGGCCGCGATCTGGATGATCGAGCATAAAAACTGGGAGGATGCCTGGTATCTGCTCTTTACCCTGCACCAGATCCGCACCGGCGCCATCGCCAAGCCAGCCGTCATTCGTGGCGTCATCTCGCAAACGCTTGACGCGATTGCCCTTGCCAGCGTCATCCGGCATATCGCCGATGCCTATGTCGCCGCCGACCACATCGAGGAAAAACGCCTGCAAGATATGCTCTTTTATCTGGGCAGGCGGGCGGCGGTGGCCGTCACCAACCGGCTGATCCGCTGCCAAAACAAGGCGGAGCGCCTGCGCCTGTCGCGGCTTCTCGGGCTGTGGGGCCGGGAAAGCGAAGAAATCATGCTCGACTGCCTGCAAAAAAAACCGATCTGGTATGTGGTCAGGAACATCATCAACATTTTGGGCGAAATCGACCGGACGACACATGCCACCACCGTCATGCCGTACATGCGCCATCCGGATATGCGGGTGCAGATGGCCACCTTGGAATTTTTAAGCAAACTGCCGGATGCGGAAGCCAAGGCCAGCCTGTTGAAAATCATGCCGGAAATTCCCAACCAGATACTTGCGGTCGTTTTGCCAAAGCTCGCCAACCAGGACGATCCCAAGGCGGCCGAAATCTTTTTAACCCTGCTTGCCGACAGCAAGCGCTATGACGACCCGGCGTTTGCCGAGGTCTTCCATTGGCTGCTTTTGCCGTTCAAAAAATATCCGACCGAGGCGGCGGCCGGTTATTTGCGGCAAATTGCCGCCTTGCCAGAAAAAAACAAGCACCAGCCCCAGATTGCCCTGCTCGCGCGGGAGGCTTTGCGGGTGATGGAGCCGCGCCTCAGGCACATGGCCCATGGCGGCGCCGAAACCGTCACCGATTATGCCAGCATGACGCCGGAGGCGCGGCGGCAGCATTCCACCGAAAAGCTGCGCTTATTCAATGAGGAAGTGAATTTTCTGTTGCAGAAAAAGGAGACGATCCGGGTCACGGAAAAACTCGCCAGCCGCTGCATCGAGGCGGCGCGGGAGAAGGATTTCGATGTCGCCGAGATGCTCAGAGACCGGCTTTTGGAAATCAACCCTTACGCCTTGGCCGAGGTCATCCGCATCGGCGAGATCATCGAGGAGGAACGGGCCGACACCATTACCCAGCATCATTTGGAAGTTTGGGCCTGTCTCTATGAAATGATGTCCACCGAGGAATTCAACGCCCTCTATTATGCCTTGCGGCGGGAGAAATACGCCGATGGCGAAATCATCGCCCGCGCCGGCGAGATCGATGCCAAACTGTATTTCATCAACTCCGGCCAAGTCAATCTGGTCTGCCGCACCGCCAGTGGCGAAACCTTTTTAAAGCGCATGAAGCCCGGCGAGGTCCACGGCGCCGACCAATTTTTCGCCACTTCGGTGTGGACGACGACCATGAAGGCGCACGGCAACGTGGAAATCCAGTATCTGGAGCAACAAACATTTCAGGATATTCAGCAAAAATATCCTGGCCTTCCCGGCAAACTGCGCGATTTCTGCGAGCGGCAGACGATGGTGCCGTCGCTGTTGCGGATGTCCGGCGCCGACCGCCGGGATGCGCCTCGATTCCCGGTTTCCCAGCGCGTCGGCTATACCTTTGCCGATGCCTCCGACGCCAAAAAATCGCGCCGTTACGCCGCGCAACTATTGGATATTTCCGTCTCCGGCCTGTGCCTGTCGGCGCGGATCGCAAGCCCCGACAAGGCCAGGCAGCTTCTCGGCCGCCGCATAGAGGTGGATATGACTGTATTCGGCAAACGGCTGTTGCTTACCGGCAGCATCGCCGGCGTGCAGTATCTGGATGCCGCCAATCAGGATTACACCATACACATCCGTCTGACGCAGCCGCTCGATAACCGCCTGGTACAGCGGATCGCCGAACACTCCCGCGCCCGTTGAAGACAAAACGGCGGCGCGGGCATTTCATGCGGGCATTTCATACCTTTATGTCTTGCAGGATGCTCTCGATCTCCAGCCGCAGCAAATCGGGACGGATCGGTTTTGAGATGTAGCCGTCCATGCCGGCAGCCAGGCATTTTTCCCGGTCTCCTTTGACGGCGTAAGCGGTCATGGCGACGATCGGCACATGGTCGCCGCTCTCTTTTTCCTGGTCGCGGATAACCGCCGTCGCGGCGTAACCGTTCATGGTCGGCATCTGTATATCCATCAGCACCAGATCGAACTTTTCCTTTTCGAGAATTTCCAGGGCCTTGACGCCATTTTCCGCGCAGGTGACGCACCAGCCTTCCCGTTCGAGCACCGTGACGGCCAACGTGCGGTTGATGAATTCATCCTCAACCAAAAGAATGCGCAAATCGTGCCGCGCCTCGACTGGCCGGGCAAGGACTGGCGTCGCGTTCACCGCCAGCCCATCCTCCTCCGCCACCGGCAGGCGCAACGTGAAAGAAAAGGTGGTGCCCTTGCCAACCTGGCTCGCGACATCGATATGGCCGCCCATCATTTCCACGAGCTGGGCGGCGATGACCAGGCCAAGACCGGTGCCGCGCTGGTTGGAATCGCGGGTGGTGTCCAGTTGCCCAAAGGCCGTGAAGACGAAGGGAATTTTATTTGCCGGGATGCCAACGCCGGTATCCGTGACCTGAAAATGCAAAGCGGTCAGGTTTTTGCCGTCCTTGACCTGGCCGGAAAGCCGGGCCAGCTCGCTGACCTCAAGTTTTACGCTGCCCCGTTTAGTGAATTTCAGGCCGTTGCCGACCAGATTGACGAGAATTTGCCCCAGCCGGTCGGCATCGCCCATCAGCATGTCAGGGACATTTTGTGGCAGGCTGATATCGAGCGCCACGCCCTGCCGGTTGGCCGAAACCAGCAGTATCTGCAAAGAAGAGGCAATGGTGCCGCGCAGGCTGAACGGCGCGATCCGCAACTCCATCCGGCCGGCCTCGATCTTCGAAAAATCAAGGATATCATTGATCATTTTCAGGAGACGTTCGGCGCTCGTCGAGACCATCTCCAGATAAGCGCGCTGTTTGGCGTCGATATCCGTGCCGAGAAGCAATTGGGTCATGCCGATGATGCCGTTCATCGGCGTGCGGATCTCGTGGCTCATGTTGGCGAGAAAGGCGCTTTTTTTTCGCTCGGCTTCCTCGGCCTGTTCTTTGGCGACGCGCAGCTCTTCAACCACCTGTTTGCGTTGCAGGGTCTCGCCGATGTGCAGGGTGACAAAGCCGAAAAGTTCTTTGTCCTGTTCGTTGAAATCGGCGCCGTCACGGTTGCCGGCAATGATCGCGCCCAGCCGCCCATTCAGAAAAAAACATGCCCCCAGCCATGAGGAGGCAAAAGGCGGGGATGGCGCAGGGAACGCGCCGCCGCCGAATAAGTGTTGATCTTCCGGAACGGCGGCGGGCAAAATGCTTTCCCAGGACAATAGCGGCCGTTTGTCTTGCAAGAGATGGCCGAGCAGGCCGCCGGCCAACGATTTGCGGGAGAGACGGTTTCCTTGCAAAGCGGCGCGGCTCTCATCGGCAACGTAAGGGAAATAGACCGCGCCGCCGTCGGCGTCGTCCTCGAACAAGCAGATGGCCAGGCTGCCGATGGGCAACAGGCGCGCGGCAATGCGATGCAGTTGCCGGTATAAATCGTGTAACCGCGCCGTCGTATACGTCAGCTCCGATATATCGTGCAGCGCCTGACGCAGGGTGTCGGGATCGACGCTGGGCAGAATCGAGCGCTGGCCGTTTATGCCGTTTACGGCGGCTACTGAGAAAGAATCGGGCATAGATTTATTACTTTTTTGTCCAGGCGCGGATGACCGCCAATCCCACTTGCCGCGAATTATTACATGGAATTCCTGAGGATTGCAACCTGGCGCCAGCCGTCAAAGCACTGGGAAGGACTATCATTTTCATTTGTATGGCGGCCTAAATGCCATGATGCTTCCTGCGCTCCGTTTTTTCAGGATTTTCCATTGCCATAGCCAGAGTGACGCTGTATTTTGGTTAGTTTGTATTTGCAATCTCGCTGGAGGCTTCAAATGCCTGAGCCTCGCCGACGACAAGCAGGGAAAGGAGAACAACGTCGTGAAAACAAAGAAGAAAAAAATATTGGTCGCTAACCGCGGCGAAATCGCCATCCGCGTTATCCGCGCCATTGAAGAGTTGGGACACGAAGCTGTGGCCGTCTATGAAAAGCCGGACGCCCGCTCGCTGCATATCCGGATGGCGCACGAAGCCGTTTTTTTGGGAGACGGGCCGCGTTGCGACTATCTGAATATTGACAAGATCATCCGCGCCGCCCAGTCGGTGGGGGCGCAGGCTATCCATCCCGGCTACGGTTTTCTCGCCGAAAACCCGTTATTTGCCAAATCCTGCGAGGATGCCGGACTCATCTTCATCGGCCCGACCTCAAAGGTAATAGCCGACCTGGGCAACAAGGTGGTCGCCCGCCGGATCATGGCCGAGGCTGGCATCGCCATGGTGCCGGGCACGACCAATCTGTCGCCAGGCGACAAAGGCTTGGAAGAAGCCCTGGCCTTTACCTCGGCGCACGGCTATCCGGTGATGCTGAAAGCCACCGCCGGCGGCGGTGGGCGCGGCATCCGACGGGTCGATAACGAGCAGCAGATGATCGACCAGATTCCCACCGCCCGCGCCGAGGCGCTCGCCGCCTTCAACGACGATTCGGTGTATCTGGAAAAACTGGTGTTGAACCCGAAACACGTCGAAGTGCAGATACTTGCCGATCATCACGGTAAAATCCTGCATCTGGGCACGCGGGACTGTTCAATCCAGCGGCGCAACCAGAAGTTGATCGAAATCGCGCCGTCGATGATCGACAACCCGGAACTCCTCGAACAAATCTGCGACACGGCGGTCAAAGCCGCCCGCGCCTCCGGCTACACCAACGCCGGCACCGTCGAGTTCTTGATCGACCAGGACTACAACTATTATTTCATGGAGATCAACACCCGCATCCAGGTCGAGCACACCGTCACCGAGATGATCACTGGCATCGATATTGTCAGGAACCAGATCAAGCTGGCCTTTGGCGAACCGCTGGCCATCGAGCAAGCAGATATCCGTCCACGCGGCCACGCCATCGAACTGCGCATCAACGCCGAAGATCCAAAAAACAATTTCCTGCCGGAAGGCGGCAAACAGGTTTTGGTCTACCGTTCGCCGGGTGGTTTTGGCGTGCGTTTGGATGGCATTGTTTACCAGGGATATGAAATTCCCGAAGTCTACGATTCGCTTTTGGTTAAAATGACGGTGCACGGCTTCACCTGGAGCGAAACCGTCAACCGCTGCCGCCGCTGTTTGCAGAACTTCGTCATTGCCGGCCCGAAGACGACCATTCCGTTCTACATGAATATTGTCGAGGAACCGGATTTCATCGCCGGCAATTTCGACACCTCGTATCTGGAAACCCATCCGCGGATCTTCTTTTATGACGAAGATAAAAGCGATGTCAGCAAACTCGCGAAATTTATCGCCGAGATTCATCATCGCAAGCACAACCCCTTCTCATCATAAATTTGCCCACGAAGCCCATCGAAGTGAGGAACACGATGCAAAGAATACGTCAGGGAGAAAAGCCCTCTGAAATTATAAACCGTCTTCGGCAAGCCAAAGGCTACTACATCACCAACACCGCCCGCGACATGTCGCAGTCGGACTATAAAAACCGGATTTTGTTGCACACCGACCTCTTGGCCGCCCCCGGCCGCGAGCGGGCCGGATATTTTTCGCTCGAAATCACCGGCGGCGCTTCGGTGCACGTCGATCTTCTGCGCAAACAGGTCGATCCTTTCCTCAAGCTGCAACTGATGCGCCAGGCCATGCCGACGACGATGTTCCAGACTTTGTGCCGGGGCGTCAATCTCTTCGGCTACCGGCCCTATCCGCAGAATGTCGTTCGTCTGACCGTGCGCGAATTCGCCCACTACGTCGATGTCTGGCGCACTTTTGATTTTCTCAACCATGTGCCAAATATGCGGGCGGTTTTCGAGGAGGTGGCCCTGGCCGGGAAAATCAACGAACCGAGCATCTGCTTTTCCACTGGGCCGGAACATACCGACAAATATTATGTCGATAAGGTGCGGGAAATTCTCGATGTCACCGGGCCAGACATCATCCTTGCCATCAAAAACCACGGCGGCCTCGGCACGGCCAAACGCATCGGCCAGCTTGTCGACGCCATCAAACAGCGCTTTCCCGACCTGCCCGTGCATTATCATGGCCACAATACCGACGGCAACGACATTGGCCGCATCGTGGCGGCGGTACAGAATGGCGCCGTGATTGTCGATGCCTCCGACGCCGCTTTCACGGGATATTACGGGCCGCCGCCGGTGCTCACCGTCATCCAAACTTTAAAAGATGAAGGCTATACGGCAATTGGCATCGATGAGGCGGCGGTCATCGAGACCTCCGATACCCTGACCAGCGAGCGCCGCTATTACGAGCAGTTTGAATCGCAAATCAGGGGATTCCAGCCGACGGTGCAAACCCACAAATTGCCAGGCGGCGCCATGGGCTCGAGCCTCGAACAGGCGGCCAAAGGCGGATTTCTCGACAAGATGCCGGACATACTCAACAAAGAGCTTCCCAGGGTGCAGCGGGAACTCGGCAACTACTGGTCGGTGACGCCCGGCTCACAGATCCTGTGGACGACGGCGGTCTCAAATGTCCTCGGCGGCGAGCGCTATGGCAACCCCTCCGGCGACCTGCGCAACCTCTTGCTCGGCAAATACGGCCCCTTCCCCTTCTACCAGCCGGAAGAGTGGATTTACCAAAAAGTTCTCGGCGACAACTGGCGGCAGGTTCTGGCCACGG
>JGI20166J26741_10282226_pt1 | contig 16542 bp, 17 predicted proteins | sample TergutCu122P5_FD_26741 | JGI IMG/M metagenome (IMG submission 26741)
GAAGAAGAAGAAGAAGAAGAAGAAGAAGAAGAAGAAGAAGAAGAAGAAGAAGAAGAAGAAGAAGAAGAAGAAGAAGAAGAAGAGGAGGAGGAGGAGGAGGCTGAGGAGAAGAAAAAGGAGAAGAGGAAGAAGAAGGAGGAGGAAGAGGAGGGGAAGGAGGAGAAGGATGAGGAGAAGGAGGAGCAGGAGGAGCAGGAGAAGAAGAAGACATCCTTGTCAAAAGGAAATGGCTGAGCTTCTATTAATTCCAATTAAAACAAAATTAAAAACATGCAAATATTTCTTGAGAACAGTAACAGAAAAACAGCTGATGTTCTTATTGTCAGTATATTCATACACAAGCAAAGATATGGTAAAAGGTAAAGTTGTCCCTGTCCACACAATGAAGGCATATTGAAAAGGCTGGCATGTCACTGCACTAATTCTTAACCTTGGCTCTAAATGGAGAATAGCGGTCAACTTCATACCCTGGCCACTTTATCCGTGGGCAAGAAGTCCAGTATGCACTGAATAGGTTGTTGGATGGACGTCAAGAGCTTGTCTGGAAATTTTGGAAAAGACAGGTCTCTTGCCCCTGCTGAGATTCAAACCCTGATTTATCCAGTCTATAGACAAGTCACTATACCTACTATGTTATCCCAGCTCCTATTTGTATACTTGTAATCTAAGTAAAATAACTGACCTGAAAGCTGCAAACATAATATTCACTGATGCAGGAGAAACCTTACAAATCTCACTGCAAGCATAAAGTCATACACATGGCATATCTGTTTTGTAAACTTCACATTTCTTAGTTTAACACAATTTATTTTCCATGGCACACATCCTGTCACTCAAGCTCAACCAACAGCAGTAACAAATATGTCACAATGTTCATGTGAGTAAAGAATTACAACATGACATTATGTCCACTGTCATATTATCAACCACAGTCTTTTGAACACAGAAATTCCTGTAATTCACATCTAATCTCCCTCATGGCATCTTCAAACATTCAGCACAAACATGCCTTCAAGGATCTAATGGCACCTGAAACAATACAACTAATATCAACATTTTGAAAAAAATAATCACACAATGCTAGTAAGAAGTATGAGAAGAATGAAGCCTAGCGTTAATATACTAAAATCGTCACTCATTTTAATCCATTCCCTGTACTATTAATTTCACACTTACAGCCACAATTCAAGCAAAATTTCACAAATATCAAGACAAAAGGTTTACAGTGTCATGCAAGAAACTGCATTAAACCACCATCATGTCTATCAAATGGTGTCTGATGAATAACAGAACAGATGATTTAATGCAGCAAATGTTAATGTGTTAGAAAGTTGCTAAGTGCTGGATCATGTGACTGCATGATAACAGAAAAATCATGTAAAACAGTTTTTGAACTTTCGTTTCCATCTGGCTGCAGTAATTCACTTATTAAAACAGAGTTTTCTTTGTAAAACAAAACCTTGAGTGGTATATTGTATGCACCAAGCAACATTATAGTTTTAGTTAAAATGGAGAAAAATTTCAGTATTTAAGAAATGTTACCCTAAGTTTAGGAAGCTGAGACAATGGATTAGAACAAAGATTTATTTATGGATTATGCAGTTTCAAAATGGCAAGGAAAATGTTACAAAACAAAAATGATAATCTTCAGGTTTCTCATCCCCTTTGTGTTTTACGCAAACGTGGGTGGGTGGGTCCGTCAAAACACAACTGTCGTAGGATCGTAGTTTATTAATTGACGATGACTACATGTTTCGGCCATGCTCGGCCATCTTCAGCCAGCACCCACACCAGAACATCCGGTTGGCCATCCAAACCTCCCACAACAAAAAGATACAGCCCAGAACTCCGCCAGTCCCCAATGTCTCTCGATTCTTCTATGCCGTCTTCTGATCTAACCTAAATTATATGTATAAAACTTTAACCGGTTACTTACATAGATAAATCCTGTAATGACGAGATCTCGTTGAACACCACGAGCCTTATCTCACATTTATATATATGTTTTCTCTTTACTGTTAGTAAATTAGTTCATGACCTGAAGATGGCCGAGCACGGCTGAAACATGTAGTCATCGTCAATTCAATAAAATACGATACTACAACAGCTGTGTTTTGACAGACCCACCCACCCACAAAAATGATAATGATGATTGAAGTCTGTTGGAATGTAACAACATGCAGATTGATGAGCAGTTAGTATTGTTTGGAGGTATCATAGTGTCTTCATCTGTAGGGTCCAGAAATCCACAAAGAGTGGCAAAAGATCTGAACATTCATCAACTTCACGGATTGATCCAAAAGTGAAAAGTTGATTGACAATGTGGAAAATAATCACTAGGTGATTGTGTGTAAGACTGCAGAACAACTGTGCATGAACAGAGAAACTGTGAGCTTCACAGTGGCTTAAGCTCTAAACATGCAGAAAGTCAGTTCCATTATGACGCTAAACAGCTCTTGGCAGCAAGCAGTGATGAGAAAAGAAATATGTTCAAGTCTTTTAACAAGATTGTTGGAAAAACAAAAACTTTTAGAAGAGTACCTTATGATTAGACTTGGGGTTTCTTCACAACCCACTAATAAAATTTCAGATGCCAATGTAGAAGGTTCCTTTCTCCAAGACTGATAAAAGCACAAGAGTCAAAACGAGGGGAGTTTTATTTTTTCTACTTTACAGGAATTATTAACTACAAATATGTTCCTCAGAAACAAATAACCAAGCATCCAGCCTTTGATCTGAACTGCAATACCTGCTTTACATGTAAACTCTACCAATTTTCTGTACAAAATAACATTAGTAAGCAACATTCAACATAGATCAGAACAAATCCCATATATTTTATCTCAGCAATTTTGGTATGATGAATATTTAGCAACTGGAAAGCCTGAAACAATGAGCATGTCTGAACCCATATGCATGGGTGGGATGATAATATTACATTTGGAGAATTTTTTGACTAGCTGAAAACTTAACAGTTCCTCAAAAAAAAACTACGTGCCATGGAGTTAAGATTTCTGAATGAAACATGAAGAAATGAAACCTGTATATGGTATGAATATCTCCACAGGTGAAAAGAATTATGAGCAGTATTTAAACAGTGTTATAAACAAAGATCAAGGCTAGTGAAAGATACAAAACCACAACTAATGCACTCAGAACCTCCATATATTCACAGACTACCCCTCTCCATTATTCTTTTTGTTTAGGTAACACATAATGTAGTTGCTCAAAATGATATTTCTCTCCATCTTAGCACAGTATATACCTGAAAACTGCATGTATTATAGTACTGCATAACCGTACCTTATCTACAAGAATGGCCTTTTGCTTTGGTTTTCCTTTAATAAGTGCATAGCAAACCAGCGTCATGGCCATCACAAATAGGAAGTAGCTGGTGTGCATAAGATGTAGGTTGATTACGGAACGCTCACTCTGAAAAGTCATATTACAATGTATCATGGCTGGCAACAACACTTTTATTTTACCATTCCACTTAAACACAAATAAAAGTCATTGTGCAGTTCTACCACTTGTTGTGAGGGATGCTCTTATACAAAATTCAGAAACTTTTTGAAGCATAAACATGAGGTGTGAGTCAGACAAGGCACCAATCAATTCAAGCAGTAGGGTGTACAGTAATTGATACAGTACACTGCACTATGAACAGAACAAATATTGAAACTGTCAAGTTCACATAATACTGTATTTCCCCGAATGCAAGATGACCCCCAAAAATAAAATAACTGCTAAGAAAAAACATTTTACTAACTTAATATACAAAGCATGTCAGATTGTGTCTACCTTTACCAATCAGTGTCAGTGTCTCCATCTTCACAGTCAGTGTCTTCCTTTTCCTCACACTCACTCCTAACAATCACATCCTCTTCACTGTCATTCCAACACATATTATCATCCATCTTGTCCACTGCAGTGGATATACAACACTTCTTAAACCTTCAGAGTCACTTCTGGTGAGATGTGCTGCCATGCCATTATGATCCATATGGACTAAATAACACATTTATAATTTTTGGTGTATAAACTTACTTGAACCCATAAATATTCACAATTTTCTCCGAAGATGGCGTTTGTGGTGTTAGGAATTTAAATACTTGTGTCCTGTGTGCCTGTGGTCTGATCAGTCCAAGTTCATGGCTCTTTTTATGGCTTTTAATTTGTGGATTGGTCCAGGTTGTATTTTTGATGCTTGCAGTTAATTTTTCAATAGCCATTCTGCTGTTAACTACCCTTGGTTTAGATCTGTTCTCAGATACATATCTTAACTAGTTACTGCGGTGCCCAGTGATTGAGAATAACTCAGTCTAAGGGGTCCATCAGGTTAGGTGCTTCTTTGTCTGAAAACGGAAACAGAGCCGGCTTCCGTAACATCACGTGTCTTCAAGAAATCAGATGATGTATGAAGTCCCAAAAAAGAAGACTGTGTCAGTTAAATTCTTTCACGTTGTGTTTTATCTTTTGGGTTTCTTGACCCTTGAAGCCAGCACAGCTACACTGTCCTGGAATGTCTCTGCAGAATTACCCCTCTTTCCTATGTCAATATCTCAGAAAAGCGCAGATCTCACATGATTTGGCGATGCAGACTTTGGTTTGACTCTGCATGGTCTGGTTCAGAGCAATCAGGTATGGCGTGGTCTGGTTGGGCGCTTTGTACACGTATTTAAGACAACCTCACATATTTAAGTGTCAAACTGAAGGAAAAAACCTCACCTTGCACTCAAGTGAAAACAGTATTTATCATTTACATGGAGCTCGTTAAATAAACCTACAGTAATTCACTGCAGTGTTAAACAATTCACTGCAGTTAGGTGTGTCTGGCAGCATCTATTAGTTCCACAATATCCACCCACTTGTCTTTGCCAGTGTAGTACTGCTGTTGCAAAAAACAAATTTTAATGGCATTTTATAAAACCCTTATTAAATTTATTGACAGCCACTCTGGTAAAACCTGGTCAACATTGGCCACCGCTCACAAATGGGTCCAAATAATATATATTTGGGACACCAATATACTGGAAAGGATAGGTCAGAATTTACATATATAACTGGCACTGAGAATGTACCAGCTTCAAATTTTTTATATTACTGTGATATGAAATGTGAAGTAAGAGAAAGAATACCTAACAGCTATGATTTGGAAGCACATGGAAGGCTTTGGCTGATAATTTTTGAGAACTGCAGTCATGTATGAGGGATAAATGGAGGGAGAAAGGATGGCACTAGAAATAGCATTTTGTATCACATCAATGGGCACAACAGCTGTCACACAAGCATTACATCATATGAAGCCAGTATTAATCAGAAATTTAGAAACTGTTTCCTCTGCATGCAACTTATGTCACAGAAAATCTTGAAGTGCCAACCTCCAGGCTCTAAGCAGTAGCTCCGACTTCCTCAAAATATTTTTCAATATATGGTGGAACTCAACTTGAAATATTAATTTATCTCAGAAAACACGTATCTTCCTTAATAAGACAGCATACTGTCCCACACTTTCTCTTCCTCTGTCAGTGCCCTGAATAATGGTGTCAGTATTAACTTAATGTAACAATTGGAATTTGTTTTTCACAAAGATATGTGTCACCCACTGCATACCTGACTCAGATAAAGTAACTTAATAAACTGCATGTGAATTTTTGTAACACCGATATGCGTTATTTTGGCTGTTTATGTTCCTAGTTAATGTAAACCACGCCTGACACAAGAAAAACACAAGTCTTAGTAATTTTTGTACAGTATTGAATCTGTTACTGTTGACGTACATAATTTTTTCCCCATGATTCTGGACATGAAAATATTGGCAGGATAGGTCAGAACTTACGTACAAAACTTGCACTGAGAATATACCAACTTAAAATTTTGAATGTTACTGTCATTTGAAATATGAAATAAGAAAAAGATTACCTATCAGCAATGATTTGGAAGCACAAGCACTGAATCTGTTACTGTTGATGTGCATAATTTTTCCCCATGATGCACACTGCATACAAGTATTGCAAATGAACAATCTTGCTGACCTGAATGCATTTCACAAGCACATTAAGATTAACTGATGTCCACATATAATAAAAGATGGCTAACATGTCAATAGCCCATCCAGCAACTCAGTAATCAGTAGTGACAAGAGATAAAGGGCATCAGCTAAAAAGACCACACACACATACAATTCACGTTTTCCTATGTTTGGGGACATGAAAAAAGTGAGTGCAGTCAGCATCAAACCAAAAAGTGCATCCAGTTCCCTTAAGTTCAACAAGAAACTTACCCCAGTAAGCATTACTTTCAGCTCATGATTGGAATGGTATACCATCCTAAGAACAGTGCCACCTTTACACCAGTCATCATCCTCTCTTTCGCCCAACACCTCACTGTCCCTACTCTGGCCCATCAACCTCCCTGTGAACCCTTGCTGAGGTGCAAATGATGGTGTGCAGGCAGGTGGTGCGCTCGCCACAGGCAGGACTGATCGAGGGCCGACAAAGGTGACACAGACATCATCAGCTTGGGACAGGTTTTGTGGCAGTATCAGGCTCATGTTCAGTATTGTTCCTTCCCCCACTACTGACTCTGTTTTGCACATATGACTCCATGCTGAAACATATAAAAATCTGGTTCCTTAGCTTAGCAACAGGTTCTAATATTGGACCAATGCCATATTACAGCCGAAAGTACTGAACTCAAAAATCACCTATTTCCTCACAGTCACCTTTCATTGCATGCCTGCTTTGATAAAAGTATTACAACACAAACAGTCTCCATATACTAATTTATTTCTTCCTATGAATCAATATCCATAAACAAGCTTACCTTTTGTGTAACAAAGGCTAGCTTGCTCACAGCACCAACTCTTTCTTCCAACAACTTCTTGGCAGACAAATTACAATGTCATATGCCTCATGAAAGTTACGGTTTTTACATTTTTATATCATTTTGTTACAGTCAGAAAGGGTACGTGTTTCTGTTTTATTAATCATGTATCAGAGGATATATATCATATTTACCTAAATGCAAGACCCTTCTAATCTAAAATTACCCCTCAAAATACAACACGTCTGCCAAGGGAAAATGTATTTATCCAAATCCAATACGACCTCTTGATAATAAAATGTATGGTAAGAACAAGCACTTTACTACTAATTTCATACATTTGATATACAAAGCATGTCAGATTCTATCTTCCTTTACCAATCAGCATCACTATCTCCATCTTCACAGTCAGTACCTTGATCTACCTCACACTCACTCCTAACATTCCCAACATCTTAACTGCTTTTCCACAACATATTATCATCAGTCCCATCCACTGCACTGGATATGCAGCACTTCTTAAACATCTTCATAATCACTTCTGGTGAAATGTGCTACTATGCTGATATGATCGACATTGATTAAAAAATACATTTATATTTCTTGGATTACAAATGTATTTTAAACCATGCAAAAGATACACAGTTTTCTCCACAGTGGGTGTCAGTAGTGTTCAGAATTTTAAATACATGTATTCTGTATATTTGTGTTGCGTTTGTGGTCTGATCAGTCTGAGTTCATGGCTCCTTTTATGGTTTTTAATTTGTGGATTGGTCCACATTTTATTTTTAAGTTCTGTGGATAATTTTGAATTTTTCAATAGCCATTTTCCTGTTACTATTCTTAGACTCCATCTGAGAACTGTGCTCTTCTGGGTTATTATGCAGCAAGTAGTGGTAATTTCTTACTGACGTTTCACGAAACACTATTGGTCCCATCCTCAGGGTTCAAGAATCTAAAAGAAAGCCTGTGGCCCTAATATAGAGTTTATACAAGGGAGAGTGTGGGCTAGACATGGTGTCAGTAGTGTGGTGTCAGCCAATAGGTTTTTGCAAGTAGTTGGGATGGAGGACATGGTGGTAGTCAGTGCAACTTGGAGAGCGATGCTCTGTGACATAAGAAATTTTAACCGGTGTGATAACAAGACACAGGAGAACACTCACATAAGCAAAGTGGGAGGAAGGAAAAGGAAAGAAGTGCTGTACTGGATTACTAAATGGATAATCTAAAAGAAAACAACATGAGGGACGTCGTAGCCCAACGCTATTGCATGGTAAAAATACCAGGTGCAGAGCCAGGATACTCTGGAACCCAAAGTGGAGTAACGGGCAGGGACAAAGTGACAGAGGAACTAGATTAGGAGACTAGAACAAATAAATAAAAACCAGTATAACAAGTGGTAAAGCAACATAAAACAAAGAAGAGGAGGGGGTAAATGTTGTACTGCTGTACTACTCCATGGTAAAATCACCATGTGAAGGCCTGGAGACGAAGGAACTTAACCCTTTAACGCTGGACGACTTATATATACGTCGCACAATGAGCCCTTTAAATAGCTGAATGACTTATATATACGTCGCAAACAGTGTGTTGAAGTTTGGAGGAATTTTGTTCACTCCTATTCTGTTAACTGCTGTGGCTTGCTATGCTGCAGGACCCTTGAAGTTCACGCTTTCATTCGGGAGCCAGAATGTACCCCCTCCACCTCCTAAACCCCTCCACAAACACCGATATATACGTAGACACTTAGTAACTGTGCATTTTTTCCCAGCTGACATAATACGGTTCTAACTCTGCGTGCTTTGATTATCGCTCACTCTGGAATTCACTGTGGGTTGAAATATCAACACCTGCCTATGAAGTGAACTCTAGTTGTTCACCAGAAAGGTTGTCAATGGCATAATGTACTCATATAATTCAGACAATACTAATGCTCAAAAATTGGAGATATCCATAAAACTCGATGTTTACAGCTACAGAAGGGCCCACAGACATGCCTCTTGTAGTGCTGGGGTAATCTGTAGGGGTTGTGGGGTACTAACATGCAACATACAGCTGTCAATGTAGTAGCATCTTGGGCACCCTCGAATAGCTGGAATTTTTATACAGCAGCCACATCGTAGCTTTAGATCTGTTTTGCTGTCACTGTAGAGGACGTTCATACTCAATAGTATTACGTTTCTGAAACTGTGCCGAGTCACACATAGTAGTAAACAAAGCAGATGTTTGTGGGTCTCAAGCAATGGCCGGGAAAAAAATAAATAAAACTTGAGGAAGAAGCCATAAGAGAAATTCTGGTTGCTGACACCGCCTAGGAATCATGTGCGAAAGCTAGCGATGTTAGAAGATTATTTTGAGGAGGAGGAACAACAGCAGGAAGCCTCAGCAGAAGTAGCCATAACAAACAATGGCCAGCAAAATCACCCCACTGCTCTGCCATCTGTGTTCTTTTCGCAGCCAAAGAAAGGGCACAGTGTATAAGTGCGCCAGATGTGACGTGGACCTGTGCATGGTGCCTTGTTTCGCAGAATATCACACAAATTAAATTGGTAATATATCACCCTCTTTGTGAATACTGTGTGTCGTGATAAAACAGTGATCCAAGGTGCCACAGACCTTATGCAGCAGCCAGAATTATGAGAGTAATGAACTATTTACACCACATTTTATATAATACATGTGATTCACAGGCCTAAATTTATTATAAAAATAGGTGAACATTTCTTCCCGGATTAACCAATTCATAAGCACAGTACAAAATTTTGTTTCATTAAATTTGAAGGAAAAGTCTACGAGATACACTTTTTTTCCAAGAGTAAGCATTAAAATTTAAAATCCCCAGAAAACATTCCGGCAGGCAGCCTTGCTTGGAGGGATTTAATTCCGGCGTCAAAGGGTTAAAAATGTGGAATGAATGACATGTAAAAAAACTAAGAGAGGAAGGAGATGAGAACAATGAACCATCAATAACACTGAAATTCAGAGTGGGGAAGTAGTCTCTTGGTACTAAACCAAGGCTTTAAGGAGGGATGGAAGGAGAAGTGTCTGAGTAGAACAGGAAGGGCAGAAAAGGAAATAAAGAAATGGGGAAAGAAGAAGAGAGAGAATTGGTAAATAATAAAGGAAAGGGAAGGGGAGAAATAAAACAACAGTAGAAACAGAAGTGAAATTGGGAGGGGGGGAACCACCAATGTAAGGAAAAAAGGTGCAGAAAGCTGTCTGGGCCCAGGCAGGAAGAATATCTGGCTGGGGGTCCTACCGTAGAATGAAGGTGGGAAATAGGAACTGCCATTTCAGCATGAGGAAAGAGGATAGAGGTAGGGGCCCCTAAGAGGGCAGTAAGCTAGTCACCACTAACGAGGGGGCCGTCTACTCTATCTAAGGACTAGATCAGTTCTCACATGCACATCTTAACAAGTAACTGCTTCTACGGAGCCCAGTGACTCAGAATAGGGTGAATCTAAGATGGATCAACAGGTTAGGTACTTCTTTGCCTGCAGGAGGAAACAGAGCTGTCTTCCGAAACATCCGTGCTGAGTTAAAAAGTTAAGACAATGGACAAATAAAAAAAAAGACTATGTCAGTTAACTTTGGTCTCTCATTTGTGTACATCTGATGATGCAGGCCTTGGTTTGACTCTGCATATTCCAGTTTGGAGTGATCTGGTTTGGCATGGTCCAATTCAGCACTTTATACATTAATTTCAGACAACCTCACATATTTAAGTAGCAAATTTAAGGGGAAAACCTTGTCTTGTATTTGAGTAAATATGGTACTCATTCATTATCACAACAAATTATTTAACAGGATTAGTGCCAAAAATTTTTCATGTTCTAGAAAGCACTACAGTAAAAGAAAGAACATGTAATGCAATAACATGTAGCAAATATGGAAAAAATGACAGTAAATTTTGCCTTGAATAATTCTATGATAAAAACTAGGCAAACTATGCCATAATCAAACACTGGACCATTTAACAATGTAGAACACGCAAAGTTCTGGAAAAACAAGTATAAATGTCAGTGACTGAACCCAACGCATAAATGCAGTCACACCAAAACAAGCAAAGAAATTTATGAAACCATGTTTTACAAAGGTCTACTCTACAAACTGACTGACTAAGCACTCGGTACAGCATACTGACTGAAGAGTTAATTGTTATTCCACCAATCACAAAATTCCATTCTTGTATTATATGGAATGGTTCATGATCGTAATAAAAAAAACCCACCACTGTACCCTATCCTGAAATAAAGTGACCCAGTTTAATCCTCACAATCTATTCCTGCAAAGCCTATTTATTATTCTCCTCTGTTTATCTATGCTCAGTCTCCAAAGTGGCCTTCAGAAGAACAACAAATTGTACTAATTTGTTTATTAAATGTAGCCAAGTTCATTCACCGTTCCAAGAAATGTTTCTACCCTACCATGGACAGAAACATCTCAGACGGCAGTACACAAGAGCTCTTGTGCCTGAGATTTAGTGTTGGGATAGGCAAAACTTTTACAAATCCATATGGTCACTTGACAACATAGGAAACTGCCAACACATTTATAGGATGTTGTTTTGAAATGTCTTACATGTTGAGATAAAATTTGTAAAAACATTTCTTATAAAAGTGATGAGATTATATAGCTTACAAATTTTGTTTGAAACATATTTTTATTTAAAAATATTGTCTGGATGCCTGTGGTTATGTTTGAAATCTTTCAGTTATCTCAGGTCTATAACACACAGGGAATATATGTTAGATAATCTTCAGTTATGGCATTGACACTTAAATACACAAGTGGACACTTTTTTGCCTTCTCTTTCAGACTTTCAGTGTCATACTTTTGATCTGTGTTGTGCATACTGTGTGACATAACACTTGGTTTGCGCATATCATGTCATTATATTCAAGATAACAAACATCAACATGATGTAAGGTCACATCTGTATGATTTGCACAGATGTGCCTCCTTTTCCTTTTCCTCTTTGAAAGCAGATGAAATACATCAAACCATACTGAGAGGCGAACAGTTTCTTTCCACTACGAAAGGTGCCAGTTACTTTGTTGACTTGTATCACTGTGAAGGTTAAAGCTATCATTTAAAGTGTCACATGCTGCACTGGAACAGAGCCACTCATAAACAGGTCAATCATCTAAAAACTATGCATATCTGAAAATTTTCAGTCAATGCACAATTCTATTAGAATCTGCAACATGTGTAAACTATTAAAACACAAACCTCCAAGTGGCAGAAACCCTGTTACTGTTGTTAAGTTGTGTGGCAGAGAACTGAGCTGATGCACCAAACTCAGAGACGCAGTCACAGCAATTGAGACATTGCCATCATTATCACTCTGATCCTCATCCACTGATCGACTGCTGTTGCCAGCTGCATCTGGCATGACACATAAGTCGAAGCTGCTCAGGTGCTTCAGGAATCTGCTCCAGTCCTAAGAAACATCAAAATATTATTTACCACAACAGACTTTTAGGTGCAACATCCCCGTTGTGTTCTATAAACTAAATACAAACTATATAACTAGCAGGCGAAACAAAACAAAATTTATTGTACTGTGTTGTACAATATGTTACACAACTACATGTTTCAGCCCTTTTTTAGGCCACCTTCAGGTTGTATATGCTTGGCCTTGAAATTAATGTACCCTGATGACAAAGTATACTACTTTGATGATGAGATCTCAATCATCTTATAACTTTAACCTTATTGTGGCAGGTATGTAGGCAGATTAGTATGAATGGGCACAGGCTTAGGGTGTGGGTTGGCAGGGATGGAATAATGTCTGTATCTTGTTTTTCTGTATCTATAGTCATGAGTGGCTTTTCTTATGTTGCACAATCCTTGCGGTGTCTGCTAAGGGGCGGGTGTGGAATTTTTTTTCCTCTGTAGATTTGCTCCACTATGTGAGCGCATGTTAACTCTCTCCTGTTTCTGGCGGTGTCTGCAGGTGTGTATAAGTGGCGGACTTTTTCTTGGTACGTCTGTTGTGGCTCTTGTGCTTGCAGCAGGTCTGTTCCCTCTGAGTAACTATACACTGTGTGTTGTCCTGTCCTGTTTTTTGTGGCGAGGTACTATAATCACTAAGAGTGTCCACCTAGTCTGTAAACTGACCTACACCGTCTGCGTAATTCGTGTTTTATGCATTTTGTTGCAATAATTATTATCTTATGGAAACTTGCACTGTAACCATCCACTTGAAATATCAGATAATAATTCTCAGATTCTCTGATATTTCAAGTGGAAGGTTACAGTGCAAGTTTTCATATGATAATAATTATTGCAACAAAATGTGTAAAACATGAATTACGCAAACGGTGTAGGTCAGTTTACAGACTAGGTGGACACTCTTAGTGATTATAGTACCTCACCACAAAAAACAGGACAGGAAAACACACAGTGTACAGTTACTCAGAGGGAATAGACCTGCTGCAAGCACAAGAGCCACAACAGACGTACCAAGAAAAAGTCCGCCACTTATACACATCTGCAGACACCGCCAGAAACAGGAGAGAGTTAACATGCGCTCACATATTGGGGCAAATCTACAGAGGAATCCAAATACACACCAGCCCCGTAGCAGACGCCACAAGGATTGTGCAACCTAAGAAAAGCCACTCACGACTATAGATACAGAAAAACAAGATACAGACATTATTCCATCCCTGCCAACCTACACCCTAAGCCTCTGCCCATTCATACTAATCTGCCTACATACCCACCATAATAAGACTAAAGTTATAAGATGAATGAGATCTCATCATCAAAATAGTATATTTGTCATCAGGGTACATTAATCTCAAGGCCAAGCATACACAAACTGAAGATGGCCTAATAAAGGGCCGAAACATGTAGTTGTGTAACATATTGTACAACACAGTACAATAAATTTTGTTGTGTTTTGACTGCTAGTTATATATTTTGTACTTACCACAACAGACACTGTATCACGTTTTCTGCAGGGCAATGTTCTTTACCATTTTACAACTCTCACTGCTATCATATTCATCACAACAATATACATGTCACACTCTAAAACACGTGTAAAACAGTCTTTTCTTATACACTTCTATTTACCTTCATATGTTGCTGAATACACTCACTATTAAAAGTTTTGAATGTAGGTCCTTACAAAATCTACATTCAGTGTTAGAAACCCATTAGCTCACAAGTAAGAAGTTTATGAAGGTCAAATTCAGACCAGTTAAAAGCAGCTGGAATATCTGGATGAAACTAACATTTCCACAATAACTTATACAGCAAGTAAGTTGTACTATCAAATTTCATATACAGCAACTGTGTACCATTCTCAAAATTACCAGAGGTATGCACAGAAGAGGTACATGCAGGAAAACTGTAAATTTAGCAATTAAATGTTTTACAATAAATATTCCACACAAAAAAGGAGGAGAACCACTGTATACTAAGACAATAGGCATTTTCTAGAAGGCTGTCTGCATCACATCACATGGTGTTTGACAGCAGCAACCAATATTTTCATTTTATTTACAGACATGTCATTGCAAAATACAAAAATTATCTTCTTGTCTTTGACAACCTGTGTGCGGTCATAAATTATTAAGGCAATATAAGCCTGACAGGAATCACAATTTGTCTGTGTACAGACAGTCAGTTATTTACCTCCAACCTGGCCAACCCATCTCTTCACAAACAGTTAAATGTTTAAAGCACAAACATGTCATTTTAATTTAGACTTTATGCTGCACGTACCATACGATGATCTGCATTTGGAATTGTTTCCGAATGCCTAATGAAGTAAGCAAGAGACAGTGTGGTCAGTGCAAACGCAGTGAGACAAAGTGTGAAAATCACCAACGGTGGACGGCTTGTAAACCCCTTCAAGTTTCCAAACGGCGATGTGAACCCCATTGTGGAAATATAAGCGCCTTAATTTTCCTGGAATGTAATAAAATTTTCACTTTATGCATAAAATATATCTGAAACGCATTAACATGAGCATAGCATTCAATATTGCGCCAATTTTCACTTACGTTTTTACAAAAACACATATTGTGGCACCTCGCAATGCCAACCACAAAATATTTTGGTTAACATAGAGGATACATTAACTTCTAACATACGGTCTCACACACTCGCTACCAGAATTCTTATTCCTGTAATACCAATCGTTGAACACAAATATGGAGTTGAGGGCTATTGATTGCCAACATTTGTGGATCAAGAACGATCTGTCAGCCCCAGAACTACTCTGCCATCTATCAGGAAAGTGATAATAATACGTCAGCTGCGAGCCATGTACGAACGGCGTATCGGGCATACCGATTCTACGTTGCCATTCCATGATACGACATTTAACAAATTTCCCGAACGTACTTCAGGAAGTGTGTTGTAACTGCAGTCGATAACGAGGGTACGGAATTTTTATTACATGATGCCCCGAATAAGGTGTACGGTATAAAAATATCGCTGTGTGTGTGCGTGCGTGCGTGCGTGCGTGCGTGCGTGAGTGAGTGAGTGAGTGAGTGAGTGAGTGACACACAAACTTATCACCAAGCACGCCACTCATGTGACTCGTTATGATACAATATCACGTAAACAGACGGACAAACACTTTTAAATAATGTGGTTCATAAATTTTGAAAAGGTAAAAAGATAAAAATCACCAGCTATTGATCAAATTCCAGCAGAATTAATTAAAGCAGGAGATAGGACAATTAGTTCTGATATCCAAACGTCGGAGTCAAGTGTTATGTATATTTATAGAAAGGTGATAAAACAGATTGTAGTTATTATCGAGGAAAATCTTTGGTCCATTACAAAATGAAGATGGATTCTGGAGAATGAGAATGGATTACGAGTTGAACGACCCAATAAAAACGCAGATAGTGAGATACGTAAAAAGCAAAAGAGTGACTTGGCTGGGTCATGTGATGCGGATGGAAGGAAAAAGAATGCCTATAAGCTAGAGTGGAAACCAACAGGTAGGAGAAACAGAGGAAGACAAAGGAAAAGATAGATTGAGGACATCGAAGAAGATATACAGATAATGGGAATAAGAGGGTGGAGAAAGTTGTGTAAGGAAAGGGCGGAATGGAAGAAAGTCACTGAGAAGGCTAAAACCCACAGTGGGTTGTAACACCAGTAAAAGAAGAAGTTATTATCGAAGCATATTACTTTTATAAGTTACGTACACAATTCAGTCCAAATCCTTCTGTCAAGTTTACTTCCACAGGCAGATGAATTTATATGGGGATCATCCATGAATATTTCGGCGTAATAGGTCAATTACTGATCACATACCCTGTATCCCTCAAATATTTGAGAAGACAATACAATGTGCTTATAACCTTAACACTGAGGTGCGTTCGCGTAACCGTCGTTACCTTGGAAAAGCAATAAGTATTACATGTTCAGAGTGTTTGTTCGTAGCATTAATTATCCAGCGTACAATGCATATGCGCCGTATTACATTGTCATCTGTGGCCTATCTTGCTCGACCAAATTTTCCCTCATTATCTCATAAATGGCAGAATATTCGGGAAAAAAATATTGAACATAAAATGTGTGTTTTAATTTTCTCTACAATTTTTGTCTAGAACGTTTCTCATTCTACGAAGAATTGACCGAGATATTGAAACCTTTTTATTACCAACTGATGCACATAATGTTAAAAAACACAGAGTTATTAAAACATTCTAAAATTACGCTCCAACATGTTTCGGTTTA
>JGI20166J26741_10284448_pt1 | contig 16534 bp, 7 predicted proteins | sample TergutCu122P5_FD_26741 | JGI IMG/M metagenome (IMG submission 26741)
CTATGTATTTCAGTTAAGATCCATTGGAATATTGTTTTCTCCTCTATACCATTGTCTTCCAAGAATATTAAACACATCCTGACATTGACCAGACTGCTTATAGGGATGCATGAAAAAATACCATAAAACTGCATGTACAAGCCTGCCTAAGGAAGGGCGCCTGGTTTTTCGAAACATTGTGAAGACAATATAATTGAAATGAGTTAATGAAAAAAGTGTGCATTTTGTTGGTTCTTTTTACATATGTATATCACAATGTACAGTTCAAAAAATGTAAAGTCTTGGCAGGAGGTCTCTTTCCTATAGGCTCCAAATACAGTTGGGCAAACAGTACAACTTATAAAGATCATAGCAGACTGACCGTCTTAAATTACCAATCAGCATCGACCACATGCCGATGTGGCCCATTCAGTTCCATTCCTACCTGGTTTCATTGAGCCTTTGTAATGATGTACTGTAATGTGAAACTAACAAGTACTGGCAATAAAGCATCTGGCAAACATCTCAACTTTAATGGATTGTGATCAATGTGTGTTGTAATAGACATCACTAATATTTTGGACATTGTCCATTGTCTCAAACCCATATTTCACAGAATGGACCTGTCTCCATCTTCTGGTGGAAAGAAAAAACTTACTCTGGTTTGCCCTTTAGAAACAGCTCAGCTCTATGTTGTTTATGTTGGCCAAGCCTATTTCATTGGTATACCCGTTTATAAAAGGATATTGTACCCTGCTCCTTCATAGTTCAATCCTGGACTCTTAAGTACCTCATGTACTGTAACATTATATTCATATTTTCTTTCAGGACCTTATTAATGCAGAATATCTTGTCACCAGTTTTTGGATTAAGCTGAAGCCTTTCTTGTTCCAAGTAGAATTAGTAAGTTCCTGGATCTCAGAGAATGTTTTACATTCTGCATCATCAGGAATCCTTTTCCTCCTGCCTTTCTTCTTGACAACAGGACCCACAGCACCATGCCCCACTCCTTTATGGTGAGACCTATATATTGATCCACTTCTTATTTTTCCATTACTTGCCCTGAATGTGGCAACTGCAGTATGCACTGGAACATGGAACAGTTTCAGCATACAATGTGGCTAACTGCAAGTCACAGTTGCAATAGAGGTTCCGTACAATCTATTACATGTTGTATTCTTTTTTTGTGTTGTTTACATATACATAGGTTTGTAATGCTCTTCTGTTCAAATAAATGTGCCTTGAAACATTTGTTTTGAATTAATTCTTCTTTCTGCAAATGTAGATTGTTTTCGTGGAGGATTAAGATTTATTAACAGCAGCACGGAATTTATCAAGTTCATTTCCTCTTGAAACTATCCAATCTGTGACATTACCTTTGTTCCTCAGTAAGAGTGAACACAATTATGAGCCAGTTCCATCCACTTCACATGCCCAGAAAGAATGCTCAAAGAAACACCATAATGTTATTGTCCCATCTCCTCTGCCTCTTGAATGTGGATACTTTCAGAGGTTTCTACCAAAAAGTATAGCTCTTGCCTATCCCATATGAAGCAGCCAATTCCAACCTGGTTATGTTACTACTTAGAGCACAAGATGATCTTGTTTGACATATCTACCAGGCCCCACTTTCATTCTTCCCCACGGTCAGATGTTTTATCAGCATTATGATTTTGTACCTTTGGAAAATGCAGTACATGAAGCCTGTTACATAAGTCGGGAACAGGTATAAGTAATAATAATGAGAAATAACTGTAATATTCACTAACTTTCTATATTCACTGCTTTAAAAGCACAAAAAAAGTACTGTACTGAAAATTATAAATCGAGATTCCAATATTACATTTGTATCTCGATACTGACACTAATATTTTGTGTTCTCATTACACAGTAACCTACCATAAAGGTGCTGTTATAAATGGTAACCAGAAAATTGTCACTTCAGTTTGAGAATAAATTTCCAAAGTGACAGAGAATTCATAAAACATATTAGACAAATAATGAAAGGCATGAGAAATGTATTGCCCTAATTACTTATCATGATGAGTTGTTTTAAGTGGTATAAGATGCACAGTTAACACAAAACTGGCAAATTATAAAAAAAAAAACAAATAAATAAATACTGAAGATTATCACAAAAACAAAAAAGTACAAACATATAAGACACACAACCAACATAAAGTACTATAACCTTTACATCTGAAATGTCAGTTACTGTAACAGAACTTGGTGGGAAATTAACTAATCAATAGGACACTTTGATTTGGTCTCAATTCAAACTGTGAAATGTGAACTCTTCTGAAATGCTTTTTTTTTTTATTGTTCATATGTGCCTTACCTTACATTCTACAAATAGAAAAATGAAATGTTCCTCCTAAGGAGACATGAAACCCCTGACTCCCAACAGGACAGCAAGAAAACAAATATTTCTCTAGAAGCAGTTAAAAATAACAACACATAGGATGGCTAGATATTTCTTCCAGAATCACATAAATATTGTGGCTACTTTTAAACCAAATTACTTAATTCTGTATAAAAGAAATTTCAAAATTTTCAGCCAAAAATACAACTGATGGATATTCTATGAAGAGAAGTTAGGTTCCTACTTAAATCCTCCCAGAAGTGAATGTGTTAATTAGATTTGTGTTACAGTGCAAATTCATCAACCAAGTTCTCTTGTCAGTAAGAACATTAAGGAGAATATAAATAAATGTTACAAAATAAAACAACATATTTTTTCCAGAACTGTAACATCAACAAAGTATTGTTTACACTCTGAGATATCTCTGAGTGTTTCTAGTAATCACGGTCATGTGTTAATATAATAATTACCACGGTATGATAAATTATTATTATTATGTTACAATTATTGCTGCTGCTGTTGTAGTTACTGTACTATGCAAATATTTATGAAACATAATATAACAATATGTGTATTATTTGAACAATAACAGAGTGCATTGCACCTGTTTTAAGATTATGCAGTGTTTATAAGAAGCATATGCCAAAAACACTAATCATCTCACAACATGTTACATCATAAATATGTTGTAAATAAATAAGTAAATAAATGAATAAGTAATAATACATAACTGCAAATAAATACTATCATAAAATTAATGTGCAATAATTAGTAATACAGCATACATTGTTATACAATCCAAGTGAATTCTCAATTATAAATGCATCACAGCATGGTTGATCCTGTGGATATTTTGCATTAATTATAATTATTAACACAAAACTAGACAAATCTGGATATACAGTGCACGTCACTCATCTTTGGACCAAAGGGAAATATGAGCTCTGTAAAATAAGGCAAGTCTGCAGAGTGTCACGTCATCGTTACAACTGCTTAGTTGTGCTACGACTGGCAGGAAGAAGGAAGTTAGTGCATTTAAGAAATGTATTCTGTTGAACAAAGGGAGTTCATTTGCAATACTTTTGCAACATACACACGTCATGGGGGGGGAGAGAGAGTTGGTGGAAGTTTTATACAAAATATTCCACATTAACAGAGTCATGTAAATGAGAAATATATGTATAGTGGAAAAATATAAAATCACAGATTCAGTGCTAGACAGAAATAAAATAATAAAACTTGTATTTTCTTGCATGAGGCATAGTTTACATTCATCAAGAATGTAAACAACCAAAATAAGTGATGTTGGTTGTTACAAAAATTCCCACGTAACTCAGTGTGTTTCCCGTACATAACCTTACAATGCAGTGAGTGCACTCAAAACCACAGGGTCCATGCTTTTTGAAGAAACAAATTCCAACCATTATGTTAAATTAATCCTAACACTGTTATTCAGGAATTCACAAAATCACCATCATTTTTCTCAGTGCAGCAAACCATCACTCACATTATCTCATTTGATTCCAAGTGTGTGTGTGTGTGTAGGCATGTATACACATGCATATGTATGTACCTATGTACATACACATGAATCTGTAAATAATCCCAAACATAAACCTGAAGACAGTCACAGATCATCTTCCCTGTTAACTATGTATACATAAATACGGCAAAATACTGCATAAGATCATCTATTTATGACACCAGTGTTACATAACTGTAAAATGCAGTATTAAAATACAAAGGGATTATATAATCACAGACTCTTTCAATTTTTTACTGAAATTATTCTGACTTCCGCTACATGCCAAAGGACTGTACAAAGCCCTATAAAGTTCCAGACAGCATTATTAAAAAATTACATGCCTCACTGTAGTGAGATTTCTATTCTTTAATTTCATTATTGGAGTGAACATCACAACAAATAACAACAGCTCCTACAGCTTTCCGTAACCACAATTATCGACATTTGTTCTTTATTTCAACTAAAATTTCATTTTGCTTGCTTCCAACAGGTAAAAACATATACCCCCAGCTTCAGACCTGCAGCACTACATGTACACTGTAACGAGTCTAAAGCTTTAGCTTAATGGTAATTGTAAATATGTTTCAAAATGAATTCCAGTCAGAATTCAAACAGTGCTATGCAGTTGGTCAGCAATTAAAGTACTTACATTCCACAGACTGGCACAGGAAGGTTTGTTGTAATTCAAGTGGAGCAGAGTGACATTCCTCCCCACAACAGATTTCTTGCCTAAGGATTATATTCAAGCTACACAGTCAAGAAAGCCACTACAGTGCCATGCTGATACACCCTTAAAGCCAACCCACCCCTCAACCAAAGTTCTGAAACAATAACAACTACAAATTTCAGACAATCAAACATTAAATTAATCCATGCAAATCAGGTTTATGAACAACCACCTGGTTCACCTTCCATCGTAAAAAACCAGTCCAGGAAATGAATGTGGACTGGACTGTCACAGAGGTACTGGTTATGTGCATATAGGAAAATAAGAAAAATATTCTTAATGGTAACAGCTGAAATGAACGTTGTAAGGCTGTAACACTAAAGAGTGGCAGTAAGAAAATGTATTCCATATACTATATATAAACACTGGTTTATGAACCTACAGAATATCATAAAAAGGTGTTGTGTTACCAGATATTACTGTCAGTCATCAATCTTAAGGTCTGTAAATGTGCACAAAATCCAGTCGTTTGAAACATGATGCATGGATAAGACATAAGTCTGAATTACTATATCAGTATTACCAACACAAATTCAGAAGCTGGTAAGTCTTTAATGTTTCTTTGCCAAAAATGTTCATAAATCATCCAAAAACTTTACAATAAATGGATGATCAAGCTACAAGCAGAAGATTATGGCCTTCTGGTACAGAACATGGTGTACAAAGATAGATAGGCACCAATGTTCCATAGGAACCTTCTGTCTCCATCTTATGAACAGAAGATGAAGTGCAAATTTCTTCAAAATGTTGGTATACCATATCTCAGCAGAATGTAATCTAATAATCATCACCATTAGAACCTCAAACCTCACAAAATTACAGCCTCTTGGCTGGAATAAAAGTGACTGGATCATAAGAGAACATGTGACTGCTTATAAAGTTCTGTGGCAACAGGCGAGTCATTACAGTGTCAACAGAGGTACATTCAACATGTACAACACTTCAGGAGTTAGACCAATTTCTTTCTTAAGGTATTTATTATACTGAGAGATACTTTTATTCATAAGATTAGTGGCAAAGATTAGGATTTAACCCAAAAAACGTGTATGTTAAATACATCACCTTGGTATGTTTACTCCCATTTCACAAAAAAAGGCCCAGGAATGATTTTCCTTAGACATTTACTGTAGTGACCAATGACACTATTTTAATCCAAGAAAGGAATTTATTTTTTGATTTAAAAGAAATGACAGAAATATTATGTGAAAAGTTAGAACAAAAACATCCAACCTCAGTTTTAAAAGTGGTCTTTGGGCTAGCATTCAGTTCCAGTATTTAATGTATTCTGGCTTTAGTCCCAAAACCTGCAACTGTGTTATAATCAAAACAATAAAAGTATGTTCTTGTAGACACAACAATCATCTAAACATGGAAAAAGAGTCAACTTCCAGAACATTAGTACATTAAATATACCTCAGATAGTAGACACTGTCCACTGTAATTATGTAGCCCTGTGAGTCCAGTGTTTTAAGACTAGCAATAAAAATAATTAAATTATTTATATCCAAGGGTTTGAGAGTTAGAACTTCCCACTTTCTTTCACAAATGTGTCTCATTTCCCTGTATCATCCAAAGCTTACACATCCCTGTTAAAATTAGACACTACATTTGGATTGTACACTTTAAATTATTTGTAAAGTCTTATAAATTACTCCAAAAAACACCATTATGTTTAACATGGTAATATAGCATAGCAAAATTCTAATGCATCACAGAAATATTAGCACAATGGAATCTTATCAATATGTGTTAAAAACATTCATGAAATTCACACAACAGAACACCCTGGCAAAGTGAAAAACATAACTCCAAAGATATACCAATACTGATACAACCCACAACAGCAAATTTTAAATACATATGTTTACTTTTTAACCACAAATCACAAATACATTATTATATATGCAATATTAATATATGGGTGTCATTAGAAAATTTATCAGTGCTTTCCATTGTTGACAAAAGTACATGCAATCCATCCACACAAATATAAAAACAAATCACAGGAAGTTTTCATTATCTTATTGAATGTTCAATGCAGTTGGACTTTAGCCTGTTTTCCTAGCTTTCTGAGAAAACTGAGGCCTACATATCTTATCTGTATGCAGTGCAATGTGGTGTTGTGCAGTATGTTGTATGGTGCACAAGAGTGTTGCAGGATGTGGTATGAAGTGGTGTGGAGCAGTGGTACAGTGAGATGTGATGTGATATGCAGTGAGGTGCAATCTGTATGCTGTGAAGCAATGCTAGTGTAACTGCATTGTGTTGTGTCATGTAGAGTGTGTGCATATTTGTGTGTCCTTCCATCCTGAAAACTAGTAAACCAATTGGCCAATTTTTATAAAACTCATACAACTGCAGGAAACCACATTATCTTCATACTTTCTTACTCCCTACCACAAATAATACATAGACCATAAATAAAATAACTCTTAATCTTAAGAGCTACAAGTGTCATTCAATGTAAAATCTTAAAGTTATTCATGGTGATACATGTTAGGAAAATATGATGCTATATTGATACAAATTTTGTGCAAAATGTAAAGTAACACAAAGACCAATATTTATTAAACTGACACACACCAAGAATATGATGTGATGTTATGTTTCACAACTTACAGATTCTGTAACTACATAAGACTATGAGCAGAAACACTACAAATGCCAACATTCGTTAGTTGTTTGATTACTTACTGAAAATCCCAGTGGCTTTGCTGTGTAAATAAAAACATCTAAAGGAGAGCAGATACCTCAAATTTTTTCCAAAAATTCTTGTTTTTTATGTAGTTGTGTGGGTATATGATGAGGCATACGTGAGAAAGTACATGCTCTCTAACAAATTAAACTTGCTGTCAGTTAACTGAACATAATGCATTTCAGTAATCATGGGGACTGACATAAGTTTCTGGTAAGCACCACATTTCAAAAATCAGTGTACAAAGCTTGAGGGGTGGGGAAGGGCCCCTGCACCCCCCCACCCCCACCATACCACTACATATACACAATAATATCAAGTATTTTCAACTCAGAAATATCATCACAGCAATGATATTTTAAGTACCTGCCTTCTTAATTAGAAAAAAATATATTAAGTACCAAGAATGCATTATCAGAGACATATCTGGACTAGACAATATGTTCGTTTTTGGATAATCTATACAATAACACATTTAGGATAATCTAAACAATTGTTAGTTTAATCACCGAAATACTGTCACTGGAAGTGGATATTCTAATATCCAATACTTGTGGCTACAATGAGCACAATAAATAAGGTAATAAGAAACTATATTGCCACATTCATTGCATAATTGCAGACAGAAAATAAACTAAACTTTTAACATATTATGTGTTATGTTGCAGCACTTTAGTTCAGAATGCTCAGTTCTGTTCTGTCCACACTCTGGTAATTGAACACATGAGTTTCATACATTTTAAGAAAATACAATTATTTTATTCAGTTATTGGACTTCAATTTAAATTTAGTAATTCACATTTGGTGAAAGATGCATGTGAATTAATAAATTCAAAATAATATAAATGGCTATAAAATTTTACTGTCTTGGATCACATAAAGGCTCACATATTCAAAACCAAATTAAAGACAAAGTGGAAATGTAGAATTTGAACAAAACTACTATAACAACCTACCAACGTTACATAATTAACAGCTTCAAGCGCAAACTGAAAACATATTGAAATAATTTTGCACAGAAAACCTGGCTAAAACAGCATTAATAACAGTAGTCATACCTCTGCTTACACACCACAGCATGAAGACGCGATCCTAAGGCAGCACTCTCTCTACATTCAATCTTAACTCTCTAAAACACAAATTCAAATCTGCATAAATTAAATAGTTTCTATCTTTAGTACAAGACATAAATTAAAGTACAGCAAAATGCTGCTCCTGACAAATTCACTTCTCAAGTCTCCACACATTAATTCAAATTATTTCTGGGTCCATTTGTATAACACTGTCTACAATCATGCAATTTATATTCTACTTTTGCTAGTCTTTACTGTCAACAGATAAATGAAATTGTTGGAACCTTTATGCATTGCATTGCATTTCCTTATAAATTATACAAAAGCACAAGACTAGTCACTTGCCCAATCTTAATAATTGCATGCACAAGGTACTATTCTACAGGGGGGGGAGATACAATTTAAAATATTGCACTTACAACTTTTTTTTCTTGTTATGACATGACAAGATTGAATGGACTAGATGTATAAGTAGGCACTAGCTTTCACTTGTATTAAACTTTGATCCAACTGTTTTACTGGCCTCAACATGCATAGTCAGAGGCCAACAAACAAGATGGAATCTAGTTTTGGCAGGAATAAAAACCATCTATTCTATGTATCAATAATGATGAAGTTGTGTAACATTTTGTCCAAGGGAGAATGTAAAATTACTGGAAAAGAAAAAAGGAACTTCATATTGAACCTTCTGATGCCAAGTTCATGTTCATGCATCAGGAGTGCCAGACTGACTATTTACAGTGCTTTATTTAAAAAATAAATAAATAAGTATTATAAGTTTAGGTATATAATGAACGGTCTTTCTCTCTTTTCACTTTCAACCACAATAAAAAGCACAAAAATTATTGCCCCATGCACATCAATTGTCACTGAAATACAGAACAACACACATTACATGTTCAAGTTAGAATCAAGCTATACAAGGCATATCATGCAGGAAGAACAGCAATCAGTGGAGTGAAATTCTGTGAACATAAGAGGCCTTTTACTAGGAGTTTAAAAAATTAAATGTCATTTCCAGATTTGTCAGAAAGTCATCACAGATATAGTGAAATTTTAATTTGAGTGAAAATCCTGCTGCAATGGAAGAAGAGGGCAATTGAAACAGTAACAGTAGTACTCTGGTGGCTCAAAATGAACAAAGAACAACAGAAATTAAATGCACTGCCTCATGTACCAGAAAACAACTAATAAACTCCTCCAAGGGAAAGACAAAGAAAGGTATTGCAGAGAACACTTGGAGAATAAAGGCACATCAGTAAACCTGGGGCTTGGAAACTGTTTTTAATTCAAGTAAAAATGTAGGTGCAACTAAAGAAGACATGTACACTACTACCAAATATCAAGAACTTGAATTACTTGCAGGATGCAATATGAAAAAGCAGTCACAAACACAGGCATATTACATCTGTTTTGCTTAGTGTTCTGATTAAAGCCAGTAGTTAAAAAACATATAAAAGAAATTTCCAACAAACACAACTCCACAAATAATTATAAATATTTACAAATTATGAGAAGACAATAAATAAAATATTTCATCTAAATAGTAAAGGAGTTTTAACTAAAACTCAACAATTCTTAATATACATTAATGAAGCAAATTTTGTAATATAAACTTAGAAAGTCACAGAATATCCAACAAAATACCTTGCTTTGTTGATTTACAGCTGTGTATTTTCACATAATGTATGATGCATTACTTCTGGCATACAGGAGATACAGACTATAGAAATAAACCGTAAATGACTAGTTGTTCATGTTAGAATTCTGTTCATACCTCTATCCTAAAAGACTATGTCAATATTCATCACTACACAAAATAAGTTGATGAAAATAAACGAAGGCAGAGTATCTCTTAAGCAATGACTCAAATATGGTGCACAAAGAAGAAGATATTTATGCATTTACCATGAGTGGTCCAACAGAAGCTTATCCATGAAATATACAAAATGGCCATTACAAACTGGGTACAAAAATGATAATCTGTTATAAAAAAACCTCTTTTTCTGACAAAGACTGACTGAAGCATGTAGAGAAGTAATGCTCCACTAAACATGCATCCATGAATTTCAAACAGAAGCCATACAATTATACCTAAGTTAAGAGAGAAAAATATCATCAGAAAATACAAAACATAAGGATATTATTTTAAACCTATTTCCCAACTTATTTCAACCCAACTCTATCTCATTATACTGATATATTACAAATATTACTATCATTTCAGGTTTCTAAAATTATTAAAAAAAAAACCAATTAATCCTTCACGATATCTACATTCAAACAAAAGACCACCAAAAACAGATTTATACAAGCTGTCTCCTCCAAGAAGAGCCTACGCCACCCTTATATTTTAGCATTTTTAATCTTATTTTCTCATACATTCATTGCTCCAGTCCCCCATCCCCCACCCCCCCCAAAAAAAAAAACAAAATGTATGCAATTTTGTAGATTTTATTTCCAAGGCTATTTATGTTGTCTTTTCTATATAACACATGTATGTGAAGTTTTGAGATCTCAGTTCTATACAACTGTGGGCACTTTCCTTTTTATTCCTTTAAACAGCCTAATGATGGCTGTATTGGCTGAAACTTTTTTTCTGATTGATACGTACATAAAATTGTTGTGCTGGGACTGGATATATTGTAATTCTGAGCATACAGAAGGTTGTCTTTGACAACAAACTGCTCACAAACAAAATAAAACAAACAAAACATACCAGCAGCTTGTACAGTGCAATATGGCAGTGAATGTATTTATTGCTACAATTCAGAAACAAATATGAACAACTGTAATTAAATTCTTGTATCAGTGCAAAATTATATGGTCAATGTAAAGAATACCTCCTGTTGCCATCGTGTAGATCTTTACTCCGCTCGATCCAATGTTCAAGCACCCACTAAGGAACTCTTACTTTCAATGACAGGACAACAGTGAACATGTTGACCAGAATATGGAGATATCCAAACCTCTGAACCAAGATGATGATAAGATATTTTTACAAATCTAGGCTTTCAAAGTTTGCATAAAGGTCATGCTAAGTATCAAAACCACAACCTTCTAAACAGAAGTCATCCTGAAACCATCAGATCACCATCAGTTGTAAATATGTATTTATACAGCAGTGCCTGCCTGATTGCACATTGTTGAATGGTCAGTGACCTTGTAACTGTCCTTCCAGTATACTGTATTCACCTGAATGCAACATGGCCTAGTGTTAAGATGGTGCCCTAATAAACACATCTACCACATAAAAATATGTTTACCTGCAACTATGACAAACCCCTAATAAGACACAACTGTTAAGAAAAAATATTATATTATTAATTTAATATCAGTAATACATGAAATATATCAGCTTCCACCTGCCTTTACTAATCAATGTCCACCTCCATTGTTTTTGGAGTGTCTATCTTAACAATCAGTGCCTTCATCTTCCAAACTCAGTGTTACCATTCCCAGCCTCTTCACTGTCACTCCACAATATGTTGTCATTAAACTGATCCAACACACTTGATAACACAGCACTTTTTAAAGCTTTTCACCATCACTCCTGATGAGATCACTGTCATGCCATGACGATCCACTGACAAAGAAGTCATGTTGGGCTTCTTTATTCTTCCAGATGCGCTAAAGCATGCTCCTCTTCCAACAGCCACTTGCCACACAACTGCTTTAGACTGGTTCTCACCACAACATCTAATATTTGCAGTTTGGACGTCATCTGCCAGGTATGATCATATGGTCCACGTACTTCTGGTGTTAAACATCGCTTACATGCATCCAACACCAACATCCCCTGTTTTATCATAAATATCTCTGCTCCACATCCCTGCCAACCAATCAGTAAGTTCACTGGTCATCCAACATTTAGAGTGGCAACTGACCATGATTCCCCTAGCAGTTGCTCCTTAGGCACTGTTTTATGCTTCAAAATCACACATGATAGAATCTTGCTACTGTCTGCTAATAACAACAATAAGGAGGTCACTTGCATAGATTCATTCCCTTATGTTTTTATCACCACAGATTTTGTCCCTACATCATAAACAGTATAGCCTGACAGCATAACAAAATACAATGGTTTTCATTTGCATTTCCTACTTGACTCAGGAAATAAGTGTTCATTTTGCCACACCCAGTCACATGTCACTGAGAAGCAATAAGCTGCTTGAAGAAGTTTGCTGGCAATTCATGGCAAATGAATCTTGTTAATGAAGTGTGAACCCATTCCTCCACATCACATGTACACACCAATAAGTGCTGGACTTAAACTGATGTCACATGATGTGTGATTTTAGCAATATCCTGTGTTTGATATTTATCACCTCATATGTCATCAGATACCAATTTTTTTTTTAAGATCACTAATTCAACAGCTTATTGTTCTACACCCTTTGGTCAACTGGAAGATTTTTGAGTGGAGTTCATGTTTATCAGCTACTCCTTCTGTTGCCTCCACCTTCAGACACTTGCTTCCTAAACCTTTAACTTTTTTTCCTGCATTGTCTCAGTGTGGTTTATCAGCACCATTTCACAGCTGGCAATGTAAATTTGCCTGACTTCATTTGGAATACAGTCCACATCTGTAGTCCTCTTCTCCATGTGGTCTAACTTTCCACTGGCACAATAAACTAATTATGACACTACATGATGTTCTGATCACTTCAAGCTGTCATGAAAATTTGGCTACACACAACTCGGTAAGGCTCAGCATGGGCCAGTTTGACTTTTGGAGTGTAAATTCAGGATAAAACTATGTACTTAAATATCAAATTGCAGGGGGAAACCCTTGTGTTGAATTCAGGTAAATACGGCATCCAAAAGACAATTTAAAAAAGATGATATTAATATGGAAGGATTATATTTCATTTCAATTATTAAACTGTGTTGCAAGTTCAAGACTTACAAAATTATAGCAATAAACTTATCTGTAGATATTCCAAAGTACCATACTAACCACAGTATCCTCAAGTTTTCATTACCAGAATCCAGCTTCAACAATTTTATGTGATCTATATCTACGAACATTGAAGAATAATGGGGCACCAGATGAAGACTCAGTAACAGCAGAGTTAATTAAAGCTACAGGAAAGGAGTTGTGGATAAAGATCCATGTACTAATGACAACAGGGTGGAACAAAGAATAAGCCAAAGTTGTGGAACAGTGCCATCATGTGCCCAGTACACAAAAAGGGTAAGAAGATGGAGTGTACTAACTGCCATGGAATATCACTCCTGAATTTAACTTATAAAATTTTTACACAATTAGTGGCTGAATATCTTCAACCTTATGTAGAATAGATAATGGCTGACTAGAGTTCGATCAACAACTGATAACATATTTAGTCTGAGAATAACCTTAGAGAAGTCCTATGACTATGCACATTCATCAGTTATATATAAATTACAAGCATAAAAACATTACAAGCATATAATAGTATTATCAGAGATCAGTTGAAAGAAATTGAGTTTGGAATACCAAGTATGTTAGTTATACTGGTTAAGATGTCATTGGAAAACACCTACAACAAGGTGAACATCCAAAGAAAGATGTCATGTAGTGCTGAAACGGTTGTAGGACTGATGTTAGGTGATGCATTATACAAACTCTTACTTAATTTGCATATGGAGAAGGTTATAAGCAATGTGACAACAAACCAAGAGGAAAAATATTCAACAGAACAATAAAAAGCCTCTTATATGAAGATGAAGTGGTAGTTTTGGGACATGTAGTGAAACATACAGCAGATACAGCAGAAGATATAACAAATGTAGCATCAAAGATTGGCTTGAACACAAATGTATCAAAAAACAAAAGTACTATTAATAGAAATAAAAATGTAAATGAAGCAGAAAGAATTAAAGTAACTTAACGGATACAAAAATGCAGAAATCTTTATACATTCAGACACCTTGGTAACAAACACAAAGCAGAAAAAGCAGAGATAAAAAATAAAAAATTATTGCTGGTTATAAATGTTACCATGCACTAGGCCATCAAAAGTACATCTGAATAAAACAATTATAAGACCAATTGTGATCTACGATGCTGAATCACAAACCCTAACAAATAAAATGGTAAGTGTCTTAATTACACGGGAAAGGAAAATACTGAGAAAAATATATGGACCAACATATGAAAAGGTTACTGCAGAATAAAAATGAATCAAGGAATTTATAAGAAATTTAAATCTCCAAATATTGTAACCACAATAAAAGTACACAGATTGGAATGGTTAGGGCATGTTGTAAGATTGGATGGTACAAGGACAGTAAAGTTACTGGAAGGCAAAACAGGATGAGGCAGAAGAAAGAGAAGACCTAGACTAAGGTGAACAGATGACACTGAATCAGACCCGAGAAATACGGTAATAAAAATAAACAGAAAAGGGCTTTGGACAGAACATAATGGACATCTGTCATGAGGAAAGCCAAGGCCAAACTTAAAGGGCCAAAGTGCAAAAGCAAAAGCAGAAGACAAAGAAATCAGTACATAATTTATATGATCATTTGCATAAATTATTTTCCTTTGCTTAACTATTTGAAATACAGACTCTATTCCTTTGACTTGAAGGCCTATATTACAAGCACAAAGTTAGCCGTATATCTTTCATAAACAACTACAAGGCTTGCCAGTGATTATCACAGTGCACGGGACATCTTAAGGCTCTGCCTCTTGCCTGTACCAGTGGCAGTGGAAGGAAAATTTGAGCTTTGCTGTGTCATGGCTGAGGCTCCTCCAGCTGATCCACCCTTTGTGAGATGTGGCAGTTTTTTCTGATGATGAAATCCACTACATTCACAGCCCTTTTTATCTCGACCTCCTGGAGTATATGGCAGTGAATGCAGTAAACCGAATGGCCGCACACTGCTGGGACTGGATCCTGAACGACCCAAGTACAAATGTGCACATTTGTACAGCCGTGTCTGTACTGAGAGAACTTCTTCAAAATCCTCCTCACTGCAATAATATGAGTACATTAGTGATTTAACTTGTTCTCAGTATGACAAAAAAATCTGGAATGAAATGCCTACTTTTCTTTAAAATACCTCAACCAATCACAAATGGTAAGGCAGGTGAGAACTATGAATTAACAATTATACTAAACAGTAATCAATTCATCATAATTTTCACTACTACATTTATTGAACATATTCATCTCCCCTGGGACCCATTTGGGAGTGTGATGTGAAGGTACACGATACCTAATAAGATTTTCAACCTGAAGATGAAAATCTACAAACCTCTCCACTCCTACCCACTCTTACCTCCTAGCAGTGGGTCCTGTTAAGGTGAGAAACCCATGCTAAGGTTGAGGTAACCAACCCCTTCAGAAGCATGGGTCACCAAGCAGAAAGAGCAAGGGGGTCTGATGGACCTGATCATAAGGGTCTATCAGATAGGGTAGAAGGGGCCCTTGAGCTTGGTTGCAATCCTCCTAGGAGAAGGACACTCCAAAATCAAACCAAGAGTAGACAACGCTCTGGAAGCTGTGGTGAACGCAAGTCGTGAAGGGAGTAAACCCTGATTAAAAATCCTGGTCCTTCAGGTTGAGGGTTTTACGGCGGGCTAACCCCCCAGCTATGTAAAATATACGGTTACGAATTTCTCGAAGAAGCCTCGGAAGGAAGGGATAACTGATGATGAATGGATTTGGAAAAGGAAAATGAAAATTGGAAAATGGAATGTAAGATGCCTATTTTGGCCAGGAGCACTAAAAGTGCTCCATAATGAACTGTCAAAGTTAGACTTCGACGTAGCAGCACTTTATGAAACTCAGTTGGAAAGTTGTATTAAAAAATTTGATAATTTTGCTTTATTCAACAGTGGATTAGAAAGTAAAAAACATGAATTTGGTCACAGTTTTTATGTAAGTGGAGAATTTTCAAAATATGTTAAAGACTTCAAAATGATGAATGAAAAAATATGCTGTTTGAGATTAAAAGTTAAATGGTTTTTGTGTACTCTGATAAATGTCCATGCACCAACAAAAGAAAAAAACGGAAGACACTAAAGAAGAATTTTATAACTTATTACAGCAAAATATGAATCAAATGGCTGAATCGGACATTAAAATAATACTTGGAGATTTTAATGCAAAAGTTGGCAAAGAAAGCATATACAAACCTACCAGTGGCAATGAAAGTTTACATAATGAAACTAACAACA
>JGI20166J26741_10285559_pt1 | contig 16528 bp, 12 predicted proteins | sample TergutCu122P5_FD_26741 | JGI IMG/M metagenome (IMG submission 26741)
TCATCAACGGGGTTAAAGGACGCGACGCAGATTGCCTCGGACGTTCTTGCCGCGTTAAATTATTCCGGCGCAAAAGTCGTATATGTCACTCATATACCGGATATGCGCGATAAATTAATAGAAGCCGGAAATTTTGACAAATCAAGAAAAACCGATATTATAAATTTATACAAAACAGGTCAGAAAGAGGACGGCGGTCCGTCGTTTAAATTAGAAAAAGTCGTGTAAGTTATGGAGAATAAACATGGTCAAAAAAATCTTATTGGATACGGATATTGGCAGCGATATTGACGACGCAGTAACTTTGGCATATTTATTAAATCAGCCGCAATGTGAACTGCTGGGCATTACGACGGTATCTGGGGAATCTGAAAAAAGAGCAATGATTGCAAGCGCGATTTGCACGGCGGCGAATAGAACCGACATACCGATATTTCCGGGTACGGAACAGCCGCTATTAACTCCGCAAAAACAGCCGATTGCATATCAGGCGGAAAAACTCCCGAACTGGGAGCATAAAACTGATTTTCAGAAAAACGGACATATCGAATTTATGCGCAAAACAATCAGAAAATATCCCGGCGAGGTTACTCTTTTGGGTATCGGCCCGATGACAAATATCGCATTGCTTTTCAGCGTTGACCCTGAAATCCCGTCTATGCTTAAAGAGTTGGTTATAATGTGCGGAATATTTACGTTTAAAACGCCGTTATATACGTGTCTGACGGAATGGAACGCCGCCTGCGACCCTTATGCGACGGCAATAATATATAATGCGCCCGTAAAAACAATTAAATCCGTCGGGCTTGACGTTACCACACATGTGACAATGCCGAAACCGGAATTTGCGGAGAAAGTTAAAGACAAAAGTAATGTATTTAAACCCGTTATTGATTTTATGAACGTAAAAAATCCCAACGGATTTATAACGTTTCACGACCCGCTTGCCGCTTCCGTTATATTTGATGAAACAATCTGCGGATTTAAGAGAGGCACAATAGAAACAGACCTTGAAAGCAGCCGTTCAAGGGGATTACTGTATTTTAACGAATCCCCCGACGGTAAAAACGAAATAGCATTAGAGGTTGACGGCGAAAAATTTTTCAGGCATTATTTTGAAATTTTATGATATATTAAACAATCCGCCAATATAACAAACATGGGCGGATTATTTGTTTTTTTGCGGAATTTTTATTATTTTTATATTTTCATGTTAGAAAACGCGTATATGAATTGTATATATTAATACCAAATATAAGTAATCAAAAACAATAACGGGAACTAAACAGAGGTAAATAATATGCAAAAATATTTTATACGCACAGTATCTTTTATTCTCATAATATCAATAACATTTGCGGCGTTTATTTCATGTACGGGAAAAAGCAGCAATCCCGATATAGTAATACCGCCAGACAGCGATATGCCGTTTGAGAATACATATGCAGGCAGCTATGACGACATACCCGGTATAATAGTCCCCCAAGCCGCGACCGGTTCGCCTACGGAGGGATGGCTTTATGATTCGGCGAAGAACCACAATATCAACGACGTAGTTTTATGGGGATTGGAGGACAGACTGGCGGAATATGTTGAGTTTAACCAGAGCGGCGGAGGAACGGTTACAGTAGCCAGAGACGGCTATATAGTTTACAGAGATACGGAAGGTTATTGGGATTATACATATCCGAACGAAATCCGGTCGCTTACGAACAGCTTTGTTTCGGCGTTAATCGGCATAGCCATCGACGAGGGCTGTATAAAAAGCGTTGACGACAAAGTTTTAGACTATTTCAAAGACTGGGATATAGACAATATCGACGAAATGAAAAAGGCAATAACAATAAAAGACGTGCTGACTATGCGGTCGGGGTTGCTATGGACTCACGAGAATAACGCGTCAAGCTGGATTCAGGGAAATTCAAATCCCGCATTAACTTTGCTTAGTATGGAAATGAAATCCCAGCCGGGGACTGAATGGCAATACAACACCGGCGCGCCGTCGATTTTAACGGCATTAATTCAGCAGGCGACAGGCATGACCGCGTTTGAATACGCTAAAGAAAAACTTTTCACGCCGCTCGGAATAACGCAGGTTACATGGGACGCGGACAAAGCCGGAATAAATTACGGCGGATTCGGACTTCAAATGACCACTTTTGATTTATTGAAATTCGGTCAGCTTTTCTTAAATAACGGCGAATGGGACGGGAAACAGATTATATCTGAAAAATGGGTCAAAGAATCGACAACTTGTGATATTGAAGCGGACAGCGAATTATACGGTTATCTCTGGCGGGGAGTGAAGGGCATTGAAGCGGACGAATATCTTCTTGATTCGACCGGCTACAGCATAACGCTGAAAGAAGCGATTCAGGACGGAGAGATATACAGAGCAGCGGGCTCCGGCGGACTGTATATATACGTCTGGCCCAAATATAATATTACAGCCGTTATTCAAAACTGGCTTTATACAGATATAAACAGCGACAAATCAGTATGGGGTAAATACGGCTCGGACATAGGTCACAATATATTTCTGGTCGATATTCTCGCGTCGGTTGATGAGGCTGTCAATTATACCGAAAACCCGGATTCGGAAACCCTTGATTATAATCGAGACGCCGATACCGAAACGAGGGGGAAATTGACGGTGTACAGCAATCCGTATGACAGCGCGCTTATTGAAGCGGCATTGAAAATATACAAAAGACAATATCCCAACGTTGAGATTAATAATGTTCAATTTGACGATAACGTAAAATATAACGAGGCTTTGCAGGCAGATATTCTGACAGAAAAATCGCCTGATTTATGGGTCGGGCTTGATTACGAATTTCCCGATATATTCAAAACAGCCGACTCGGGGAGCTTCGAGGATTTGACGGAATATATGAAAAACGACGGTACGGACCGGAGTCTGTATAACAAAACGGTTCTTGACGCGGGGATATATAAAAACAAACAGTATTTTATACCGATAGGGTATCGGATACCCGTGCTTATGACTACAGAGGCAATTATGCAAGAAGAAAATATTGATTTCAACGGGATAAAAACGTATTCAGACTTATTAAAAATAATAAAGCAGTTTCAGCAAAAATATACCGCCGACGAGAAAGGGCTGTTCCGCAATATCAGGGGCGACCGCGGGAACGATTCGTTATACACTAATTATTTCCCGTGGAGCGGCATGAGTATTATAAATTACAAAACCGGAAGTGTTATAGACGACGGCGAAAATTTCCGCGATACTGTAGAGGCAATGAAATGGGGATGGGGGACTGCGGAAAAAGGCGCGGGTTATATGTTCCAGAATAACGGCGTGGAGCTTAGAGATAAAGAAAAACTTTTTTCTCTTTTCAATAACAGCGGCAACATGTTAAGCGACCTCGCCCAAAATTACGGCACAATTCTGTACGACAATAAACCGTTGTATATGCCGTTCCCGGATATTGACGGCAAAGTCACGGCGTCGGTTTCGTTTTTAGGGGCGGTGTTCAGAAATTCAAAAAATAAACAGAACGCGTATAATTTTATAAAAATCTTCCTGTCTGAAAAAATACAAAGCGACGATAAATACTGGGAGATACCCGTGCCGGTACTGAAAGGCGCAATGGAGGCGCGCATTGATAAAGTATTGGGAGCTCAGCCGGACAAACCGTATAAAGTTCCGGCAGGCGAATATTATCCTCAATATTATGTTGCGGGAGTTCCGCAGGATACGGTATATGAAATGGCTGATATGCTGATGAATACCGATAAATGCGTTATACAGACAACCGCGCCTTATATTACCTTTTGGAACGACTATCTGCTCCCGTATTTTAAAGGCGAAAAAATCTATGAGGAATTTTTCCCCGCACTCAAAAACACGCTGGAATCTTATTTGAGCGAGTGATGTTAAATTAAACGTGAACAGGGGCGGGGTTTTCAAACCCGCCCCTGTTGCATTATTTTATTACAATCACAGCATTTTTGATATAATTTCGTCGATATAATCAGACCCTAAGAACGGCGCGAGACTTCTCAGACGTTTCATGTCGAGTTTAGTGCCGTTTCTTGTAACGCATTTCTCAAGAGTTTCCCTGCTTAAAAACGGAGCGAGAGATTTTATTTTCTCGAAATCCATATCTTCGTTAAGGCTATCGACAAGACCGTCAAGCGTTGATTTGTCTAAAAACGGAGCGAGAGCTTTTATCGTGTTTATATCGGCTTTGCTTGAGCATTTCAATACAAGTTTGCTGAGAGTTTCTTTGCTCAAAAACGGAGCGAGCGATTTAATTCTGTTAAAATCGAAATCTTCGGTCGCTATGAGTTTATCGACAAGTTTATCGAGCGTTTCTTTTTTTGCGAACGGAGCGATTGACGCAATATCTTCAAATGTGACTTCGTCGCTTTTTTCTTTCCTGTCAGCCATTTCAATACGCACATCGTATAATATGACGGGAGCGTTTTTATTGTTCGGGTCGCATCCGGCTGCGTCAACCCAGAGACGGATATATCTGCCGGTCTGCGTATCAAATGTTTTTTCATAAATTGCCGACTGGTCGTTTGTTTCTTTGTTAAATTCTTTCCAGTTTACTCTGTCGCCGCTCACCTCGGCGCGCCACGCCGACATATCGCGCTCCATATGTCCGAAGTCGTTTTTACCCGCGCTTGCTTTAACCAATCTGATATTATTAAAAGTTCTGGCTTGCCCCATGTCGATAATTACCCAGTGCGGCTGAGTTATTTTTTCTTCGTGCGCGCCGCCTGCATACCATATAGTATTGTAATTAGGGTCGTCGTCAATAAGATGAGTTGCAGGATTGCTCCAGTCCACGCAGCACGATTCGATTTTTGCGCCTTTGCATAAATTTATACTGTTACCGTTCTTGTCGCGCATTTCGAGACGCAAATCATATAATCTTACGCTTTCATACTTATTATTCGGGTCGCTTCCTCCCGCATCTATGTATAATCTTACATATCTGCCCGTCAGCTCGCCGAAGCTCTTTTCATAAATTGCGGATTTGTCATTTGTTTCACTGTTAAATTCCACCCAGTGTTCTTTGTCGCTGCTGATTTCAAACCGCCATGCGGAAGCATCCCAGTTCGTGTTGCCGGTGTCGATACTGTCTCCGATTCCGGGGCTGCATTTTACTAATTTTAAATAATTAAACGTTTTCACTTCGCCGAAGTCGATAATTACCCAGTGCGGACGCACTATTTTTGCTTCTCCGTGGTTATCTGTGGCGTACCAGTTTCTGACCAAATTCGGGTCGTCGTTTAAAATATGCTCCGCGCGGCAGTCGTCGTTGTGCTGACAGCAGACCGAGAATATTTTCGCGCCCATTTTGCTTGAGCAGAAGTTTACGTCATATTTTTCGCCGCTGTTATTAATATTATTATTTACCGGTGAGGCTGAAGAAGCGGATGCCGACGAAGAATCGGGGGACGAACCGGAATTGCCGCCGCCGTTATATGAATAATTTTGCTCGGGGATTCTTATGTTGAGTTTTGGTATATTAATCTCGGGGATTTTTATGTTCGGTATTTTTATTTCAGGGATACTGATATTTATACTCTTGTTCACGCTTTTGAGAGCGGAGTTTACGGAATTTGTGATATTATCCAGCAGACTGCCTATATTGTCAAACCCTGCGGATTTTTTAACTTCGTTTATGACGTTCTCATCGACTTTGCCATTTATGACGTCTATTTCATCGTAAATTTTTTCGATTTCGTCGTTAAGCGCGTCTATTTCGTCGCCTTTCCCGTCGATTTTTTCATTGATTTTATCGATTATTCTGTCCCAGTATTCGTCTTTTTTATCCTGAAGCTCATTGATTTTTCCCTGTAATTCATCTATTTTCTCCTGAACCTCGCCGCGCATTTCCACTAATCTTTCACGGGTTGCGGAATTTAAGCTGCCGTCGCCGATTTTAGAATCTATACTGCCTGCGGTTTCTTCAAGACGCTGTTTCTGGGTCTCGATTATTTTCATTTGCGAGTCGATTTGCGCGATAAATTCATCGTTATTTTTATTTGTCTCAATATCGCTTCTCTGCGCTTCGAGTTCTTTTTGTTCGTTTTCTTTCTGAGTTTTTTTATTTTCAAGCTCTTTTATCTTGTTTTCAAGTTTCCCTGTTTCGCTTTCCTGATTTAAAGTTTCGGGGTTTTCTTTATTTTCTTTAACCTCGTTTATATCTTTATTTTCATCTTCCGATGATAATACAGGCGGTTCGGGCATTTTTGGTTCTGCGGGAAATTCGAGCGTTTTTGGGGGGGCTGTTAATTCGGGGATTTCGGAGTATTCAGGCTCTCCGAATATTTCGTTTTCGGGTTCAAGAGTTAAATTGAGCGGTTCAGGTTCGGTTACAAGGTCGTTTGCGGTATTTAAAGTGTCGTTGATTTCGTCTATTTTACCGTTCAATTCTCTTATCTGCGAATCAATTTCCGTTATTTTATCCTTTACTTTAGACATTACTTCCTCGATTTTTTCTTTTGTCGTATCCGATATTCCGTCAATGGCAGTTTTTTTGTTGAGGTCTGAAAGGGTGAGCTGGAGTTCATTTTTCTTTTCCTCATAGCCTTTGATTTTTATATTGTACTGTTCAAGTTTTTGGCGCAGTTCTTCGATTACTTTATCATCGTTTAAAATATCATGGTTCATAATATTCTGTGTGCTCCTCCTGTTTCTTTATTTTTTATTCATTTATTGTTTGCGGTATCGCCGCCGATAATGATTTCGTTTAGTTTTTCAGTCACATTGTCTAAGTATTGCAATATTTCAGAGTCCTTGGTTTTCCTGAACGAATTTTTTGTCCGCGGGACGTTTGCGCTTATTATGTTTACGTTTTTAAGTATATCGTCAAATCCCGTGAAATCGTCCCTGTCCGCCGATAAAAGATTATCGGTCGTAGTCCCGAGCAAAGACGCAAGTTTCGGGAGGATTGAAATGTCGGGCATACTTTCTCCGCGCTCCCAGTTGCTGACCGCCTGATGACTTACGCCGAGTTTGTCCGCCAGACACTGCTGAGTGAATTTTCTTGCTTTTCTCAGTATCATTATGTAAGCCCCGACTTTTTCGTTGAACATCTGAACCTCCCTTTGTTTCTGTATTTATCCGAATATATAACGCATATCCGACTGTCTGTTATTGTACGACAAAATTTTATAAACGTCAAGCAAGCGTTACTTGAAATATATAATTTTCAAGCGACGCTTGAATTTTGCCCCTGTTTTAATTATATATTATACGTCTCTCAAGAACGTCATAAATTTATTTTTGCTTTCGGTTATTTCTGATTGGTCTGTATAATTATACCTGTAAACTTCGGTTATAAAATTTCCGATATAATTTATATCGTCTGATTTTAATTTTTTAAATATATTAAAATAGTTTAAATTTCCAAAAAACGGAAGTCTGCACATTTCCGTTTTGGACACGGTTTGGCTTGAATCCTGCAAATACATATCGTTTAAATGAATGTGCGCGATATTTTTTCCCATAGCTTCGATAATATCGCAAACGTCAAATCCCTGAGTTACTGCGTGCTTGAAATCAAGAACAAATTTTATGTCAGGACTGATTTTAATCATGTCTTTTATATATAAATTTATTGCGCCGACGTTTTCGTGAAGCAGTTCAACGCCGTATTTTTTAGCTTCTTCGGCAATTAATAAAAACGTTTCCGTATATTCATCAATAGAAACTGTGAGTTTTCTTGGTCCGAGTCCGTGAAAAATCACAAAATCCGACTGCAAAAACTGCGCGGCTTCAAAAAACATTCCGTATAATTTTATGCTGTCGGTTAATCTGCGTTTATATTCCGTAAAAAACATAAAAGGCTCATATCCCGAGTAATACGGGTGAACCGCAGTTATTTTAATTTCGTTGTCGTCGGCTTTTGATTTTATGCTTTTCAAAAAATTTACTTCCGTTTCGGACTGCGTGTTCAAAAAAAGCTCGCAGACTTTATATTTTAACTTATCGCATATCACGTCAAAAGCGTCTTCTGTAAGCATAGGATAAAAACAAGCCGACGATATTCCTATTCTTTTTTCAAAATCTTTCAAATCTTTCATAAAATTTATTATTTCCCGGTAAATCTTAATAAAAAAATAATCAATAAACATTTAAATCAGGAGGTTATTCATGAACTATAAAAATTTAATTTTGTCAGTAAAATCAATAAACGAAAAACTTGAGAATAAATTTAACGGCATAAGCGAAATCTCGGCAAATATGCTGATTTTCGGTCAGCTTATTCTTTTGCTTGTTCTTGCCGCGGATTTATTTTACGCGGTTTTTACAATCTCTAATTTCGGTATATTCCACGGCATTTTTGCTTCTGTGGAGCTGTTAATCACAAACGCCGCTTCGGGAGCGTGTCTGTTATGGGTCAGCGCGATTTTGATTGATTACATAGATAAAAACGATAAAAGTAAATAATATACGTAATACTAATTTGAAGCCCCTCTTTTATAATATAACGTGAGTTCGATAAAAAATGACGGATAAACGCAGTATATTTGACGATATTGTGTAGGGGACGGCGTCCTCGACGTCCCGCCGAAAAGAACTTGCGAAAATTTTTACAGTCATTAATTCACGGGACGTCGAGGACGCCGTCCCCTACAAACAATCCCCATAATTTTATCACGTTAATATAAATAACAGGCGGGCAACCTGAACTATGTTCAGAATAAAACCCGCCCATTTAAATTATTTATAAAATCCTTATTTTCCTTTGATTGCTTCCTTGCTGTCGCCTTTAAAGAAGCTCCACATCGGACCGGAAAGACATACCGAAGAAAACAGTCCGCTTACAACCCCTATGATAAGAGGCAGAATGAAATTCCTGATTGACGGAACTCCCAATATAAATAAGACTACCAGCGTGATAAAAACAGTGAGCGTTGTATTCACGGAACGCGCAAAAGTCTGAGCTATGCTTAAATTTACCGTATCCGAGAACTTTGCGCCTTTTTTAAGTTTTACATTTTCCCTGATTCTGTCAAATAATATAATAGTCGCATTAATCGAATATCCCAGAATTGTCAGGAACGCCGCGATAGACGCCGTATTCATTGATTCCTGGAACAGCGAATAGAACGTCAGCATTACATACAAGTCAAACAGAAGGCTTAAAACTGCGGCAAGCCCCGACCTGAAATTAAACCTGATTGTGATAAAAATGAGCATTAAAACCGCCGCGAATAATACCGCCATAATCGCGCTGTTTCTTAAAGCGTCTCCGACCGTCGGATTTACGTTGTTAGATGCGTAAATATCTTTTTCCGTAAGATTGTATTTATCCGCGAGAGCTTTAAATACAGCGTCTCTCTGCTCGGTAGTCAGCGACTTGGTTTTTATTAACACCTGCTGAGCGGGAGTGCCCGAACGCACCACGGACGACACCATGTTCGGACCGAGAACTCCTTCAACCTGAGCCGTTACGTCGTCGGTGTCCGAAACCGTCAAATCCCTCCCGATATTGATTTCCATTATTGTTCCGCCGACAAAGTCAATATCCAGGTTGAAGCCGAGCACAAAAAACGAAACGATGCCCGTTATAAATATTGCGGCAACTACTATAAAAAATATCCTGCTGTGCTTTACAAAATCGAAATTTATGAGCCTGTAGTTTTTATTCATGTTATTTATTGCGTCAATATTTTTAGTCTTATCTGCATTATTCATAAAAATTATATCCTTTCCGAACAATTATATATATTGATATAATTGATAATTGTTAATTTGTTATATCCTGAACGCAGTTCGGGAATTGATTGTTTAAAGCCCGTACAGCTTAGCGTTCTTTATATTCATTCCTATCATTTGATTTAAGAGTATTCTGGTTACCGTTATAGCCGTAAACAACGAAACAAGAGTGCCTATAAACAGCGTTATGGCAAATCCTATAATAGGACCCGTGCCGAATATCCAAAGAACGACCGCCGCTATAAGATTGGTTATATGGGAGTCGATAATAGCTGTGAAAGCTCTTTTAAATCCGCTGTGAACGGAAGTATTTAACGAGTTCCCCATTCGCAGCTCTTCTTTAATCCTCTCGAATATTACCACGTTCGCGTCAACCGCCATACCTACGGATAATATAATTCCCGCAATTCCCGGCAGAGACAGGTTTGCCTGAGTAACAACCAGAGTTACGCCGATTATACCGACATATCCGAAAAGAGCTATCGAAGCTATAAAGCCCGGGAGTCTGTAATACGCAATCATGAACAGCATGACAAGCAGCATGCCTATAGCTCCCGCCATGAGGCTTGTCTGTATTGATTTTTCACCGAGCGCGGGACCTGTGGCAGTAAGCTGAACGTCCTTGAGGGCGAAAGGCAGCTGCCCGGCGGCTATTATCCCCGCGTAATATTCTGCCGTCGCTTTGGTATAGCCGCCCGTAATGCTGCATCTTGCGTCTGTCAATACGTTCTTAACGCTGGGCTGCATCATAAGCTGACCGTCAAGATATATAGCTATATAGTTTTGACCTGCGGGTTTAGCCGCCGCAATCCGCGTAGCCTCAGTCCATTTTGGAAGAGCGTCGGCTTTGATTTCAAGGCTTATATAATTCTCGGCGCTTGCCATATCGCTTATTTTGCCATAAGCCGCAGATGCGTTTGCTATGTCTTTGCCGGTAAGAATCACGCCGCCGTCGGAATTCCTAAATTCGAGAACGGCGTTTGCGCCTAACAGTTTAACCGCTTCTTCGGGATTGGATATTCCGGGTATCTCGACGAGTATCTGGTTTATGCCGCTTGAGGCGACCGTGGCTTCCGTGTAGTTTAGCATGTCGAGACGGCTTCTAATCATTGCGACGGCGTTGCCGATTTCTTTGGGAGTCGGAGTGTAGTTGTCGGCTTCGTATAAAATCGCCGACCCGCCCGCAAGGTCAAGACCGAGCCTTATGCCTCCCTTTTCAAAAACCCCTGAGATTTTCCACGCTCTTATGCCGAAAAAGGCAATGGAGAGCAGACATACAATAGATAAAATTACAAGTGCAAAAGTCAATATGCTTTTTTTCATTTTCAATTCCTCTCTATAATCTTCTAATTTCTATAATTGCAAAATATACTTAAAAATAATAAATTTTGGCAAAATATAAAACAACAGATTTTATTATACACAAGTTATCAAAAAAAGTCAATATTTTTTTGATTTATTATCAGAAAATCATGAAAATTTTCATATAATTTATCATAATTTATAAAAATTCTATTGACATTATCCTTTTTATAGTATATTATATTATGTGTACCGTCGAGTAAATTGTATTTACTATGGGTAAATACAATTTACTGCGAATGTGAACGTAGGGCGCGGCGACCACGACGCGCCGTGATTTTAATCCCAACATCGGTATGAATTTGCGGCGCGTCGGGGTCGCCGCGCCCTACAGCATTATATTATTATACATAAAGGAGAGATGATGATAATTGCCAAATTTGCTTGAACTCAAAAACGTTAAAAAACTCTACGGCAAAAAAGAAGCGGTAAAAGGCATTTCGTTTGAGGTGGGGGAAGGGGAAATCTTCGCTCTGATTGGACCGAACGGCGCGGGAAAAACCACTACGCTTAGAATGATTGCAACTCTTATCGAAATCAACGAGGGTCAGATTACACTCGGAGGGGTTGACGTGAAAAAATCCCCCGCCAAAGTCAGGGAGATGCTGACTTATCTGCCCGACGAAGCCGGTGCTTACAAAAATATGACCGGCATGCAGTATCTTAAATTTATGGCTGAGCTTTGCACAAACTCAGCCGAGGAAGAAAAGAAATCCGTAGCTTACGCCGCCGAAGTCTGTTCTTCTCTCGGAGACGCAATCAACGATAAAATCAAGACGTACAGCAAGGGCATGATGAGAAAATTATTGATAGCAAGAGCCGTCATGACAAGACCGAAACTTGCTATACTTGACGAGCCCACAAGCGGGCTTGATATAATAAACGGCTTGGAAGTCCGAAATTTTATAAAATCGCTCACCCAGACCGGCATGAGCGTCCTGCTCTCAAGCCATAACATGCTCGAAATCGACTACGTTTCCGACAGGGTCGGCGTAATCGACAAGGGGCTTCTTTACGAGGTCGGCACGCCTAAAGAGCTTAAAGAAAAATACGGGGCGCAGAACCTTGAGGAAGTCTTTGTAAAATGCGTAAAGGAGGTCGAGAGTCATGAAAACTAAATTCGGTAAATTTGCGGTGATATTAAAAAAAGAAATAATGGAGCTTATAACCCCTCAAAGTATTATACCTTTGGTATTGATTTTTGTATTGTTTTCTCTTTTGGGAAACGTTTTGAAATCCTCCATGTCAGGCATGACCGATACGGTTACGGTTCAGTCCGAACAATCCGGCACGGTACAGAATGTCACGGTAAACAAAAATTCTATAATCGGATTTATAGATAACGACAATTCGGAGCTTTCGCAATATGTGAAAGATAATCTTACATCGCAGGGAATAATGCCGGTTGTTCCTCAGGCGGAAGACCCGGCGGAAGCTATGAAAGAGCTTCAGACTTATAATCTTGACGGCAAGGAAATAAAAGTAAGAACGCTTGTAGTAATAAACCCGGGCTTCGGAGAACAGATTCTCTCCGGCAACAATACTTATGTGCCGGTTGACGTTTACTCTGAGATAGACTCTTTCGGTTTGCAGGCTACGATTACGGGAGCATCGGGTCAAAACGTAGCGGCTTCGATAAATAACCTGCTCTCTCAGAAACTTTTCTCAAATTATGCGGGGACGACGAATATCAACATAAATTATATAAAATCTCCGGTATATTCGCAAAACTATACTTATCTTAACAATACCGCGCAGAAAGCGGACGCGACTATGGTTCTCGGCTATGTAACGTCGCAAATCACTTTTTTGCCGTTAATTGTATTTTTGATAATAATGATGGCGACCCAGCTTTTGGCTACGTCTATGGTAAACGAAAAGGCGGATAAAACCCTCGAAACCCTTATGACCGCCCCTGTCAACAGGCTGTCTGTTTTACTTTCAAAAATTCTTGCGGCGTCAATTTATGCGGTTATATACGCGGTGGTGTATATGCTGGCTATGAATAATATGATGAACGGCATGACTGGCGGAGCGGGCGGGTATTCTCAGGATTTTATTACGGTTCTCAAGAATTTCGGCGTAACTTTTAACGCATCTACGTTCGCTATAATGGGTATTCAATTATTTTTATCGGTATTGTGCGGGCTCGCAATCGCGCTTATTATCGGTATGATAGTCGATAATATAAAGACTTTGCAGGCGTATATAATGCCGCTTATGTTAGTTATGATGATACCGTATCTTTTGTCAATGTTTTTGGATATAAAAACTCTGCCGCTGTGGGGTCAGATTCTTCTTTATATAATACCGTTTACTCATACATATACGGCAGTTCCCAACCTGTTTACGCACAGTTATACTCTAATAGCTATCGGAATCGCATATCAGATAATATTCGTCGCCGTGGTGCTGACTGTCGCCGTGAGGATATTCAATTCGGATAAGCTGTTCACTCTCGGTCAGAGCATGCAAAGAAAACCGTCAAACAAAAACAATTCGCTTTTAGGAAAATTGTTCTCGAAATGATAAAAAAATAAGGGCGGGATTTTTCCCGCCCATTAGGATTTTATTTAAATTCAATCATGCTTTCGTCCCAGAAATCCGGCGCATCATAACCCAAAAGATTTACGAATGTCGCCGCTAAATTTGACAGCATAAAGTTTTTGTCTTTGACTGTATATTTGTCTTTATAAAAATCGTCTATGATTAAACACGGCACGGGATTCAATGTGTGCGCGGTTTTAGCTTGTTTATGCCCCGCTTTGTCCGTTGAGGGCAATCCCGTCTTTTTGTCAATCTCAAACATTTCGTCCGCGTTGCCGTGGTCTGCCGTGACAATCAGTACGCCCTTTGCTTCTTTGACTGCCTTTACTATTCTGTCAAGCTGTAAATCAACTGTTTCAACCCCAATTATAGTGGCGGGAAGATTGCCCGTGTGCCCGACCATGTCGCCGTTAGGGAAATTGGCGCGTATAAATTTATATTTGCCGCTCTTTATATCCTCGACAAGCACGTCGGTTATTTCAGCCGCTTTCATCCACGGACGCTGTTCAAAGGGGACTACATCAGATTTTATTTCTATATAAGTTTCGGTATTTTCATCGAATTTGCCGCTCCTGTTGCCGTTCCAGAAATAAGTGACGTGACCGAATTTTTGAGTTTCGGATACTGCGAGCTGAGTTATTTTCGCCTCCGCGAGATATTCGCCGAGAACTCCGGTTATTTCGGGAGGATTTACAAGATATTTTTTCGGTATATGCAAATCGCCGTCGTATTCGAGCATGCCGGCATATAAAACGTCTGGTTTTTTGATTCTGTCGAATTTGTTAAATTCGTCGCCGGAATCAAACGCAGTCGAGATTTCGATTGCCCTGTCGCCTCTGAAATTAAAGAATATAACGCTGTCGCCGTCTGATATTTTCCCGATTGGCTTGCCGTTATCGGCGATTATAAACGGGTCTAAAAATTGGTCGCTTTCGTTTCCGGTTTCTTTTCTGATTGTATTTATTGCCTCTGCTGCCGAATTAAACAGCCTGCCGTCTCCGAGAACGTGAATATGCCAGCCTCTTTCGACCATTTTCCAGTCCGCGCCGTATCTGTCCATAGTAATAGTCATACGTCCGCCGCCGGAAGCGATTTTAGCGTCAAAAACTCCTGAGGCATTTAATTCGGCAAGAAGTTTTTCGAGTCTGTTTACATAAAGCAAAGCCGATGTTTTATCAACGTCGCGCCCGTCCAATAATATATGAATCCTGACTTTTTTTACTCCCTCCGATTTAGCCTCTTTAATCATAGCTTCGAGATGGTCGATATGCGAATGGACATTGCCGTCGGATAAAAGACCTATAAAATGCAGGACGGAATTTTTAGTCTTGCAGTTATTTATTAATTCTTTCCAGGTGTTTGAGTTAAACATTGCGCCGGATTCGATAGCTTTCGTAACAAGTTTTGACCCCTGAGCAAAAACCTGTCCCGCTCCCATTGCGTTATGCCCGACTTCGGAATTTCCCATGTCCTCGTCGCTCGGAAGTCCGACGGCTGTTCCGTGAGCCTTGAGCTTTCTCATAGGATAATTTTCTCTCAAGACGTCGAGCGTAGGCGTGTTTGCAAGACAGACTGCGTTTCCCTCTCCTTTTCCCGCAATTCCTACGCCGTCCATCACTATACAGACAAGAGGTCCGTCGATTCCGTTAAACTTGCCTGATTTTTTTAAGATTCGTTTTTCGCTGCTCATTTACAGTAAAATCTCCTTTTTTTATATTTATATATTTATTTTAACCAGTGTTATTAATTATACAATTATACACCATTTAATCCCTGCATAACAATACAAAAACAAAAAAGTTACAAATCGAACGCAAAAATTTCGTAAAAAATTTTATAACATTTTAATATAATTTGCGAAAATATTTAAGGAGGCATGAGATACGTTATGACTGCTAACAAAAGAGAAAAAAATTTAAAAAACAATAACATAGTTTACATAATCGAAATAGTTATCCTGACTGCAGCCGCTGTTTTTCTTTCGGTAATCGGTTCGACTTTGTTTGTTGATATAATAGGATTTGCCGGCATAATGGCGGTTTGCATAGCCGTAGCTTCGGCTTTGTTTGCGTGCGTTTTGTTTCTTACAAAATCAAGGGTTATAATTCCCGCCGCAATCATTAGTTTTGCGGGAACTTTTATATTAACTCAGAATATGATAAGCTCGTGCGCGAGTTTAATATATATTGTTATCGGACTTTTTATTTATTTCGGCGTGAAGAAAAAGAACAAAAGAACTCAGATAACCGTCGGAATTTCGGCTGTATTAACTGTATTATACGCCGTTATACTGATTTCGTCGGTCGTTTTGCCGGCGGGGACGTTTTCGCCGAGAGAAACCGTTGCGTCAATAGACGCAGATTTGACGAACAGACTCGACGGTTATATAGACCAGTATTCGGACGTATTTATGCAGTATTCGGGAGACGAAACGCTGGCTTCGGCTACAGACGAGGAACGCGCCGTATATTTTGAAAATTACAAAAAAGAGCTTGTCATGAACATAAAAGCTATTCTGCCTTCGTGTTTTGTTTTATACAGTCTTATTATAGCTTATTTATCCACGGCTTTGTTTAAACACTCTTATAATATATTTATACCAATGGCAAACCCGGGAAGAAAAAGAATAAAAAATAAATACTGGCGGATTAATATATCCGCAGTTTCGGCAATAATAATGATAATCTCTATGATTCTTGCGATGATATTCTCAACGGGGGATAATCTTATCGGTTATATAGTATTGACGAATTTTGTATATATTCTTATACCGGGATTTACTATTATGGGAATTTATTTTTCTTACGATAAAATGTTTAAAAACGGCGCGGGGTTTTTTCCTGTTGCGACTATTATCGGAGTCGTAATAGCGGCGTTTATATTCCCGTTTGCCATAGTTGCCGCAAC
>JGI20166J26741_10286670_pt1 | contig 16525 bp, 8 predicted proteins | sample TergutCu122P5_FD_26741 | JGI IMG/M metagenome (IMG submission 26741)
GTTTGACGTAAAGTCTGTAGCATAATCCAAAAATTATAGTATCAATTCCAAGCGCAATTATTTCTCCAATGTGATCCATCGTCGAAATAAAATACGAATGCACTCCAACACATCCACACACTTCACTATCGCATTCTCTTTTATCTGCAGCATTACAGACTATGATTACAGATTTCAACTGCGTAATCCGTGACCAACGTCCAATGGCTGCACACAAAATCCCAACCAGGTGTAAAATATCGTTCCTCGCCTTTCCTGCTAAAAAATTGTTACAGTACTGCATTTCAACCATGGATTACGGTTGATTTCCACGGACGTAAATGTTTAGTTCCTTTGTAAAGTTTCATTCACCAGTCACTTTTTTAGAATTCATTTTTTATATTTTCATTTTGGATCCTGCTGTTTAGAACCCCAAAACCGCGACATTTCATGATACTTGGGGACAGACAAAATTTTCAACCCCTCACACAATGAAAAATGCAGAGTCCTATACTTGTCTTGTTACTGTGAAATAACTCAAACAAAAATTGTGACATACGGGTACAAAAAAAGACAATAATAATCATCACTTTATTAATGGTATCAAATGCGCAACCCGATAGCACCATTCCTCACAATGAACCGACACATCATAATCCATTATAATGAAGAGGAAAAATGTTATGCTAATAGCTATTGCCATTTAAGGAGACAGAAAGAAGCCGAGAAGATAAAAAAATGTTGCGGATAGAGGAACAGCCTTCAATATGGAGGGTAGCTGTGAATATAGTGAATAAGCAGTAGCGGACAGCAGGAATAGAGTGATCCTTCAGATTTGGGGTTGGGCGAGGTGCTAACAAATCCTCGCCGTAAAATCTGGCCTTGTTACGAAACGGGTACATGTGCTTCGGACCTGGACTGATCCTTTGATACAACTTAAACGACTGAGAAGCGACATGAGATTTGGTATGTGGAACGTTAGGAGCTTGCAGAGGCGAGGATCACTTACGACAGTGGCCAGGAAATTAGCAAGGTATAAGTTAGATTTAGTGGGTGCACAGGAGGTTAGGTGGTACAAAGGGGGCATTATAAGAGCAGAGGATTGCATTTTTTTAATGAAAGGAAATGAAAATCATCCGTTGGGAACAGGATTTGTTGTACACCACAGAATAGTATCAGCAGCTAAGAGAGTAGATTTTGTTAGTGATAGGATGTAATAGTTCAGAGGGGTCGCTGGTATTTCATTGCTCTGAATGAGCATGCACCAACTCAGGAGAAAAGTCAGAATTCAAAAGCCAGTTTTTTCTGGGGGATTAGAACAGGTTTTCGATCATTTTCGTAAGTATCAGATGAAAATTCTGTAAGGATACTTTCATGCAAAATTTGGTAGAGAGAATACATTCAAACCAACAATTGGGAATGAGAGTCTACATCGGGATAGTAAAGATAATGGCGTTAGAATAGCAAACTTAGCCAAATCAAAAAATCTATTTGTTAGGAGAATGATGATCTGCACTAAAACTTTCATAGATACACCAATAGAAAACAGCCAATTGGCCTCTGCACACGTACTTCGGAAAGTACTGATGTAAAAGTACAAAATATTCTACACGGGAAATTACACTTCTTGTAACACAAATTGTTGTATCTACAGAATAACTGCAACACTTATACCCCAGAAACGTGGTTAGACTTGTGCTAGCAAAGTGGTGAACTTTTCGTCATTGACGCAAATTTCCACGATTTGTTTTAGTTGAATAATTTGCTCAAAATATTATACGTTGTCGTTTGGCACTCAAATATTCCTCTGGAATTATATGTAAGGTCTTATATCATTCCAGTTTGTTGGTTTACTGTGCGTCATAGCATAAGGTTCGTCCACGTGTTTGAATATTTGACACAAGTGCTGGAAATACATTTTATTCCAACAGAAAGTATATCTCCCTCTTTATCATGTCCTTCTCTACGTATCCCTCCTAGTACTATTTTACCTTTCGTAAGTATGATATACTGAATTGTTCTTTGTGCATGTTTCTCACCAGTTCAAGTGAATCAGAATTTCTGCACCCAAGTTCCCTGCGACATTCTTAAGGTCAGCTGCTGAAATCACATGTTTTAATTTTGGACTCGGAAATCACACAACGATGTTATAAATACCTGTTTATTTAAAAAGTGCTAGATTTTTTATATAATTTTATGGATCGTCTGCATAAACACGGGCACATCCGCGGGACCAAGACGGCGGCGACGCTGCAGTCGCCCACCGGAGCGTTATTTCCGTGACTGTCCAGAGTAGGTGGTGTGACGTCACGGAAATGACGTAGTAGTAGTAGACTGTTTTGCGCGCGAACGCAAATACGTAAGTGGTTGGAATGGAATGGACGGAATTGTAGTGTGGACATGATGATTAATGTCAGGCTATAAAAAAAATAACACCAACGTCTAACCTAAAGATGATCACAAATGTGCACGGAATTGTAGTGTGGACATGATGGTTAATGTCAGGCTATAAAAAAAAACACCAACGTCTAACCTAAAGATGATCACAATTGTGCACGGAATTGTAGTGTGGACATGATGATTAATGTCAGGCTATAAAAAAATAATACCAACGTCTAACCTAAAGATGATCACAAATGTGCACGGAATTGTAGTGTGGACATGATGATTGTCAGGCTATAAAAAAAAATAACACCAACGTCTAACCTAAAGATGATCACAATTGTGCACGGAATTGTAGTGTGGACATGATTAATGCCAGGCTATAAAAAAAATAACACCAACGTCTAACCTAAAGATGATCACAGTTGTGCACGGAATTGTAGTGTGGACATGATGATTAATGTCAGGCTATAAAAAAAAAATAACACCAACGTGTAACCTAAAGATGATCACAATTGTGCACGGAATTGTAGTGTGGACATGATGATTGTCAGGCTATACAAAAAAATAACATCAACGTCTAACCTAAAGATGATCACAATTGTGCACGGAATTGTAGTGTGGACATGATGATTAATCCCACATCCTGTAGAAACTCCAAACCCATAGGTTCGTCACAAAACAGGCATGTGAAGAACATCGCGTTCGGTCCTCCATCTTCCGCCAGCATCGGACGTCCAAATGACAACCTCGGGGCGAAGGGTATCCTCCGCAATCGTCTTTCGTATTCCGTTATGATTTGCTGTATACGTTCCACCATTATATCCGTTTTCGGCCACAAACAACGCTCGCACAAAGAAGGCACAGTTGCAACGGATGGCGGTCTCTTACAGCGGAAGACGTGATGCACTATGGGCACAGATCATCTAGTACTATGGGTATGAACTAGTTGAGGACTGTAAACGGAAGTACTGCAAAACCGACTACAGCGCCACGCGTGTCAGCCAGCCCCCGGTGTGCCCGCTAATGTGCAGCTGACCCATTTTTAGTACCACTAGAATGTGCAAAAGAGTCGACAGATTATATGTCCGGAGCAGAGAATGGCATCGTAGCAATAATTACTGTTCTTTGTGTCAATAACGAAGGCTAAACCCAAAACAATTTCGCCTTTAAACATCCGTGCGGGCGTAAGTTTTATGTCTGAATAAGCGGAAATGACCAGTAAAAAAGAAGTTGCGTGGTGACCGTGCATCCACAGAATATAACCGGCAACAGTGTGTTGGTCCCATATTTTTTTGTTCTAAGCGTGTAGCATTATCACAGTAAATTCTTATACATGTCAAAGTGACGTTCCGCAGTCGATTACATTTTTACTGCTACAAAGTATTCGATGTCTACCAGTTTTATTTTGTTTTGCAAAACATGTACTTAGCTGTGGCCCCTGATTCTAAACTCGCACCACTTTTCGTAATGGATCATTGATGCAAGAAAGAAGAGTGATAACAGTAGAATACGTAGAGTGTCTGTGACTCTGCGTGTATCGAAATGACGGATTCAGAAGGAAAGAAAGAAGAAACAGAGGCAGCGAAGAAAGTCATCCATACTTATCCTTTAATACGGGTGAGTCACGGTGACATGACTTCCTGTTTCTAATACATTTTGCTTCTGCAAAACGATGGAGTGATTTATATAGAAACATGATGAGAAAATTATCCAACATACAGAACATAAATACATAAAGAATAGTTTACTTTTCATACTTTCATTCACATAAACAATGGTATAATTTTGTGGGGCTCATCCACAACCATTCGCATTGTATTTTTAATTTTAAAAAATGCTAATATGCTGAGACTAGGTCCTAAGAGCTCTTGTACAGGTGGGTTGAAGAAGTGAGATATACTGACAGTACCAATTTTGTATATTGTTGCATTGACAGAGTCTGTTGTTAGAAATCCAGAGAACTTCCAGATGAACTCCTCAATACATAGTATATACACAAGACAAAAAAATCAACTACATTTACCATCAGTAACATTTTCCTTACTTCAAAAGGGTGTTGCTTATTCCTCTATAAAAATATTAAATAAATTGCCACTATAGATATCGAAACTTTGTAGAGATACAATTACTTTTAAGTCTATACTAAGAAAATTCCTTGTAAAGAATCCTTTTTGCACAATAGATAAGTTATTATTTATAATTTTATGTTAATTAACACCTAAAGATTTTTAACTGTGTCTTATATTTTTAACTGTAAGGAGTATTATGAACATTTAAATTTATTAATGATGTTTTGGATACTGTATATAGCTGTGGAGTGTATATTGTAAAATCTTGTGATACACAGAGTTTGTATTCACACTTGTACTGTTGCTATGCATGTGACTCATGTTTGTTGTAATAGTTTGTGGCTCGTTTTGTTAAACTTTGTGATATTTGTGAAAGTTCATTATTAGGACAAGATTGTATATCACAATCCAGTATTGTTTATGACCAATTTCATATTCAGGCTGTCTGTGAACAGATGATGGATCTATGAAATGTGAATGTGTGTATGTATTCATGGATGTATGTAAATATTTATACCATACAGTAAACTAACAAAGGCACATCAATAAATATGTTTTATCATATGTTCAGTGACATGTTTTGGTGGCTTCTGAGACCATCATCAGGGTGTCATACAAGAATACAGACAGAATATGTCAGTTAATAGTATATGATAAAACACATTTTATTGATGTGCATTTGTTGGTTATTGCATAGCATAAATATACTTCAGTGCTCAGATATGGAACATATATCAGAACAGTTTGTGTGGGATTTATACATTTTAATTTGCCAGTACCATTGATAAGGTTGTGTAATTATATTTGCAATTTGCAGCATTCTGACATGGTGGAAGAAATGAAAGGAGAAGTAATGGAGCTAGTCGTAACAGCATGTGAAAAACATTCCACAAACAATGAAGTAAGTTAACATCCTGCATTTTATTAAAAGTAATACATCACTATGTACCCCTTGCAGTTTACTATGAAATGCAATCACAACTGTGTACGGACATTTAAAATTCCTGACTTACCAACAGGAGGAGACTTCAGCATAAGTCTGCAGTCTGTTAGTAACCAGTCACTGGGGGATCTCTTTTCTTCCCAGCATATTTACACGTACTGCGGGTGACTGAAACAGTCAGATGAAAAGTGATAACATTTCATTTATTAAACTGGGTGAAGAAGATGCTGTTTTAATTAATCTGACAAATTTGATTTATATATATGTCATGTGCAATTGCTCCACTTGTATAAAGAATTTCTGTTGTACTTCTTGCATACCAGAAGTTCACAAATTTCGTAAGAATTTCTATTGTACTTCTTGCTTACCAAAAGTTTACAAATTTCATAAGATTTTCTGTTGTACTTCTTGCATACCAAAAGTTCACAAATTTCATGTTCTTTTTATTATTGCATTTTTATGAGCACTTGAATCAACTTTTTAAAGTTTTTCTACAAGTTTATTATGGGCACCATTTTTAATTACTTATTGTAGTCATCTTTACTTTTAACTCTCCATAAACATGACAACACTTTGTAAAGTTCAATAAATTGTTCATAGGTTTATGACTGAGGTTTCCTAATTCTGCCATCAAATAGGTCCGCAGTAAACTCTTAATAAACATGCGTTCTGAGTGATATCAAGTACCAATAGGTATGAATCAGATCCACCGTAGCAATGTCTCTGTACCCTGTAGTCTGCACTGGCCATACATGTTGAAAATTGTGTCCATACACAAATAGACTTCTTTCAAGACAAGTCTCAAGGTAAATCTATGCATGTATGGTTCATGTCTCAAGACTTATAAGTCTGCCGTTGAACCTGTGAGAAAGTTGCAGCCACTTGACATTTTGCTGCAGGATATAGACATGCAAAACAAGTTTTAGGATATATGGGCCAGCAGGAGACTGTAGTCATTAATTTGTTGAGTCATTCCTTGAACTTTAAAAATCATTACCATATTTATGGTGAGTTAAAGGTAAAGATTGCTTTAATAAGTTATTAAAAACAGTACCTATAACAAACTTGTAGAAGAACTAAAAAAACTTGGTGCAAGTCCTAACAGATATTCGATAATAAAAATAGTGTGTAATTTTTGGGCTTTTTTTATGAAAGAAAAGTGGCATGACTTCACAAGACATCTGGTCAATTAAAACAATTTCTTCTTCACCAAGCTGAATGAATGCACTGTCATTGCTTTTGTTCTGATTGACTCAAGTCAACTGTACTGTGTGCAGATACGTGAAAAAAAGAGTCTTCTAGTGAGTGGGTAGTAACAGACTTTAGACTTACGTCCAGACTTTCCTGTAGACTTAGGTGTGTAAAGACTTGTTTTGAGATAAGTCTCCTTATGTGTAGGCACTTTAACATCATTGAACCTTCAGTGTCTTATAAATAAGTGTGTGGCAGATTTGTTTCTACATGCCTGTTTAATGTATCCATTCTGGCACATATATCATTTCTGAGTACCATCAATTTTGTTTCTAGATGAAAGCAGTTTGTGTGAAAACTGTAGCTGGAAATCATGCAGTTATGCTAGTATTGAGTGTTTGTATCATTTGTGTAATTTAATTAATTAATTTTATGTAATTTCTGATATTTTGGCTGTCCTCCATCAGAATTTTGTATTTTATCTTTCTGTGAAACCAAGTTTTATTTCCCCACATAATCAGCTTTAGGTTTGCAAGATTTGAGCTCCATTTGGAGGTGGCTATGAAGAGCAGCATCATCTGGAATGTGAGACCATATAATCTGGTATCAATGGATTAGTCTTTCAGAAGAACATTGTGCCTTCCACTGCGGGGTAGAAGAAGCCAAGGCGGAGACGGCACATTCTTCTGAAACATTGATATATTTATACTTTACATGGCATCACATTGCAGATTTATCTCAGACATTGAAGTACATTGTGGCTGATTACCTGAATAGATTTTAGTGCATTTGTAAAAGCTTCATGCCTCACATAAGTTTATATTGCCAGTTTTTCATTCGATGGTGTGAAGTAACTCTCTGTCTAATTTAATGTGCTGACATTTCTTTTCCTTGTTATTAAATTAATTTTCAGATGGCTGCCCGTATGATAAAGGAAACAATGGATAAGAAGTTTGGTCCATCATGGCACACTGTTGTCGGAGAAGGTTTTGGTTTTGAAATTTCATATGAATGTAAGAACCTGCTGTACATGTTTTTTGGTGGAAACCTTGCCATCTGCATATGGAAATGTTCATAGTTTTATTATCCCCAGAAGCACACCAGACTGTGATTTAATAACACCATGGTCATACATGATATTGGTACAACACACTAGGATTTATGATAACATATAGTATTAAATAATGCCAAATATTTTTATTTCATAAGTGTGAAAGAAGGCAGCTGAACTGTTTGTTGTGATATGCAAATATAGTCTTTTTTTGTAAACAATATTAATTGACTTAGTTTTATATCAGTATTTGCTTTGTTACCAGTTTTGAGTTGAGATTTTATTTTATCTGCATTTCTTGGAATGTCATGTTTATTAATTTATTAGAATAGTTTATCCCATTTACCTTCCAGTAGAATTAAATGTCTGTGGTGGGTATGAAAAATTGTATTTGTTTTTTGTTTGTAACAAGTTTGTTTGACTTGGCTCTTCTTTTTAAGACTGCAGTTTTACTTGATTGTTGAAGACTCACAATTTTATATTGTGGGGTGTTATTTACAGTTGTATAATATTCTTTGGTGTTAGGCCATTCTTGTTATGCCCCACATTTATAGTCTTACATGATCTTGTGTTGTTATGAAAGGTATATTGCATAATTAAAACAAATTGCAGGTGCAGACCTGTTGTATAACAAGGAACAAACTAGCATGTCTACTGTGTGTTTTAGTTCTCTTTATGTTATACTGCTAGTGGATTTTATGTTTTATGATCTGCCTTAGCAATAATAACATACATCCATTACACTCATGTGAGGGAAAAATTAAGTGTGGTTGGCTGGATTTCGAGTCAATCACCTGCTTCTCTTTCCAGCATACACTGCATACCTGCCATCTCCCAGCTTAACTTCCCGCTGCAGGAGTAGGAAACCCTTTATATCATTATTATTCATTCTTAACATAAGTAGTATTAGTGACTAATAAATTATAATAGATTTTATACTAAATAATACACTTACTTTATTTTGATAGGATTAAGTGGAAGCTAACAACAGACCCAGCTATCCTATTAATGAAGTAGGTAAAAGAGAGAGTGGTAGAACCTGCACTCACAATGAAGGACAGAGAAGTAGCAGTTAGTGGTAGTAAGAGAAAGTGTAAAGAGGGATAGAGCTGTGCAGCAGAGGGGTGGGGGAGAATGTGTTCATTCTGTATGTCCTGAATGGGACTTATTTCACGGTGGACTAACCTGTTCGCAGGATTACACGATTTTGTTGTGGAACAACAATCACGTCTCAAAATTTTCGCCACAATTCAAACTTCAATATGACAGGTTAATACAGACATTTTGCTGCTGGTGTGTTATGTCATGTGTTTATTTAAAACAGGTTACAAAACTTACTTATTTTTTTAACATCTGGTGCTGCACAGGACTTCAGAACTACATTACTTGCCATTATACTGATATTATTTGTAATGAAATTAAAAGTACAGAAGTGGAATTACCTGTAGTGGTGTTGTCCGTGAAGTCCTTGTCACACAGCAGTGTGAAAGTTTGGCCGAAGCTTTGTCCGCTGGGCCATGGTTCCAGCATAAGATACAACAGAAATATTGGAAACTGAATAAGCTAAGAAAATTGTGTATTGCATTAGGATAGGTTCAGTGTAAATTGTGTTTAAAACTAAATCTGAAGTGCAGTATCGTAAATTAAGTCTCTTGTTCATGCTTAAGTTATTGTTATTTATTTATTTGTTATATCTAGGGCCAGATTTACGTATAAGCTAGACAAGCTGCAACTTAGGGCTTGATGTTATAACAGGCTTCACTGAAAAAAATTAAGGGAATTTGTAAATAATGAAAATCACAATACATAATAATGACAAAAGTGCATATTTTTAGTGTTGTAACAAAATATAATAAACTAGTTCCTCAGTTTACAGTATTATTATCACAGAAACTGAACCTTTTTTTGTATTATTATTATTACTACTACTACTACTACTACTACTACTACTTTAACAACAATTAATAAAAATATATATGTATGCATGTAATGTATTTTATACATACCCTTCCACAAGCATGAAAAACTATGAAACCCCTTAAAAGTTACAGCATAAGGGCCACAACATGCTTAAATCTGGGCCTGTTTATATCTATCATAGCTTTGGATGACTCTTGAGGCCATAGTTTCAAATATCCTTGTATATTAATTTGTGCTGATTTCCTTAAAATATTACGAAGTGTGCTGTTATTTTTCTAGCTATTAGAATCAAGCACACCACTGTTAACAACAGTTTTATAATGTGAGAACTGTGCTCTTTTGGGTTATTATGAAGCAAGTAATGGTAATTCCTTACTGATGTTTCAGGACAACCTATCAGTTCCGTCTTCAAGGGTTCGGATTCTTGACTCTTGTTGATGGGACCAGTAGGTTGTCCAAAACATTGGTAAAGAATTACCACTACTTGCGGTATAATAACCCAGAAGAGCTCAGTTCTCACCTACTTCATGATGAAAGACTGAAATCATGATAGTTTATAGTGTAATAACAGTGTGTGCTGAGATAATGTTGTATTACCACAAAGGATGTCTATTTGTCTTAATCTGATGAGTTTTTTTTTTTCAGAGTAAATTTGGCATAATTTTGATCATGGTCTTTGCTGCACATTTCAGAAACATAACACTGGTCAAGAAAGATTTTGTCCCATGAGGAATAATGTCTGTTTCTGATGTATTTTTGGACGCTGAATTCAAATATGTTTCCAGAATTTCTCTATCACCCACACCTTTTGCTCCAGGTTAAAGGGCTGGAATCTTCTGCACCAGGACACTAATGTGTGTTTTTACCGTGGGCGCCATGAAGAATTCAAGGATTTCTTCTCCCAGGAAGATGGTGTCATGTTTTGCAATGATGTTTGTTTCATTATGGAAGTTCTTGGTCATGAATATATCCCAGATCAGTGGCGCTTGTTCATTGATTTGTCAAAAGTGAGCTTGAAGGTGGTTCTACTCCACAATGGAAATAGATTTCCCTCTGTTCCTTTGGCTTATGCAGCCAACATGAAGGAAAGTTATGAAAGCATGAAGCTACTCTTGGGAAAGATTAAATGTGACGAATTTAAGTGGAAGTTATTTGGTGATCTCAAGGTTGTGGCACTGTTACTCGGAATGCAACTCGGGTACACAAAATACTGCTGTTTCCTGTGCAAGTGGGACAGCCGGGACAAGAAGAAACACTATGTAAATAAACTGTGGCCTAAATGAACATCACTGACACCAGGGGAGAAAAATGTCATCAATCCTCCTCTTGTTCTTCTGGAGAAAATTTATCTGCCTCCTTTGCATGTAAAGCTGGGCCTCATGAAAAACTTTGTGAAAAGTATGGATAAAACTGGCGGTGGATTCCAGCATGTGAGGAATAAGTTCCCAAATGTGAATGACGCAAAAATCAAGGAGGGTATATTTATATGACCCCAGATCAGGGAACTGATGCAAGACAAACAGTTCAATGAAGACCTGAATGAGACTGAAAGAAATGCATGATTGTCATTTAAGAGGATTTGCAAGGACTTCTTAGGAAATCACAAAGCAGTGAACTTTCAGGATGTTGTGCAGGACCTGTTGACTAGTACAAAGCTATGGGATGCAACATGAGTCTGAAAATCCACTTTCTGGAGTCACACTTGGATTTTTTCCCAGAAAATCTCAGCGAAGTCAGTGACGAACACGGTGAAAGATTTCACAAAGATATTATAGCTATGGAAAGCAGGACCAAGGCAAGTGGACCTCAAGTATGTTGGTATACTGTTGCTGGACACTGAAGAGGGATGTACCTAACGCCAAATACTGGCGAAAATCATTCGCCTCTACATTTTAGAGGAAGGTTTCTGCCTGTTTCATGAGCACATAATGTACTATTTTGCACATTTAAATTTGTCTGTATCTTTGAAACTGTGACTGTTAGAAAAATTCTGTATACATATCTGAATTCAGCATAAAAAGTACTACTAAGTTCATCTGTTTGAAGTTCGTGGGACAAAGAAAAGTTAAATTTCGTTGACCAGTTTAACAGTTATTTTTTCTTCTGATAATGACAGCAGAATTTAAGAGACTTATATGAAGACACGTAAAATGCACTGCTTCCATGAGACGGAAAGACATGTATAATTATGTTGACTTCTGTGGTGCACATTGGTTAGATCCTGATAAATTGATGGTGGATAAATAACCAGCTAACTATCGTAAGTCCATGGAATAGAGTCATGGTTTAATAGTTAATAGCTCCTCAGTGACTTAGAAATTTCCTACATTTTATGGAACCTAACAGTTCAGTGCCTTGTTCTGAAGAGCACACCACTTGTCCCTGTACTGAGCCAGATCAGTTTGGTTTCCCACACCATCATTTTCTGTTTCTTATAAATCCATTTCAAAATCCTCCTGTCTATGCTTAAGTCTTCCATCTAGTGTTTTCTTTCCCTCAGGTTTCCTCACCAAAACCTTGTATGCACTTCACCACTCCCTCATATGTGTTACATGCTCCACCCATCCCATTATTGATTTTCTGTGCTGAATAACACTCCACAGGGAGTAAAATTCATGAAGTTCCATTGTACAATTACTTCCAGTTTCCTTCTCCCTTGTAGGCCCAAATATCTTCTGCAGTATCCTATTCTTGAACACCCTGAGCCCATATTCTGTCAATTGGAAAGCCCAAGTTTCACACCCATGTGTGATGACAAAATTACAGTTCTACATAGTTTGATCTTTATGTTCTTAGAGAGCAAACAGGAAGACAAAACATTCTGGACTGTAGTTAATAGGCATTCCCTGAATTCAGCCTTTTCTTCATTTTTCGTTAATGCAGTTTTGATTTGTTAGCATTCCAAAGTGTTTGAATTTTGCCATATTTTAAAAGAATTTGTTGCCTTTTTTATAACCTACATTTTTGTTGCGATTGTGTCCTGCATTCTGTTCATGAGACATAAATATATGCTTTGTTTTCTCAGCACTTCTAAACCAATCTACTTTTAGTGGCCAGTAAAGCTTCTTTGTCTCTGTATACAGTGTATGTTTTTGCCCAATCAGTGTAGACCCAAGCTGATGTGTCCCATTTTGTTTCTGTCCCTCCCGGTTTGCTTGAGCCCTCCTAATGACATTCTAAAGCAGTAGTGATAAATCTTTTATTGTTACAGACCATTCTAAACAGGGAACGTACCAGACAGGTTGCCCATTCAGACGTTACTGTACGTTTCATTTGAACACATTTTTGTTAACCTAACTTGTTTCTTGTAGATGCCAAATTCAGTGAGAATGTTAAGACGAATCCCCTTCCTAATTGAATCATATACTTTCTTAAGTTCTTTAAAGAGCTGATACACTGCTTCATTGTATTCCCAATGTTTCTCATATATGATGAGCATTTGATCTGTTACAGTGAAATATATCACCAATAATTTTGTGTACAGATGGAGTTAGCATTTACAGACAAATGTTGGATAAGATTTTGTATATAGTTGATAAAAGTTATATGCCTTGCTAATTACTCCAGTCTCGTCTGTCACCCTTCACGTGAACGGGTACAGTTATCAACTCCTTCCACTGTTGAGGCAAGTCTTTCTCATTCCAGACACAATAAGTTTATATATCTCAGAACTTACTGTCTTTCCTGGTGCTTGAATTAGTTTTTCTGGAAGTTGCAGGTATCATGCAGGTATTAAGGATTGACTGTAGGAAGCTTTTCAAAGGACACTCATAATTTATTTGGAATTCTGAAGTGTGGAGGAATGACTGCAGTTCTGAACATATCGTAGTATCATTATTTATTGAGTAACATACTGCCTTCAACTTTCATGTGTGGTTATAGTGCTGCTCTTCAGAAGAGCCATTTTTAGTTTCAATGTCTCATTTTTTACATATTACTCATTCCTAATATCTTGCCATTCTGTTGACTTTTATTACTATAATAAAAAATAAGTGTAATGAATGAATGATCATGACTTATGCAACATGGACGTACATTACAGTAATTGTGATTTAGTGTAATCTGAGGTACCAGTATGTATTTTTTAGTGTAGCATAAGTCAGAAATATTGAGGAACACCAATTCAGTAGACATTAGTAGCTTTGTAGCATCTAGTCACTATGTATTTATTACAAATTTTATAATTTTAAGCTTAAATGCCTGTCATCATAAACACATGAAGAATTTTGCCAAATAATATGATCACATTTGCATGTGGTATGTCATACTGATTAAAGCGTGTGGAACAAGTGATGGCCAGTACAGATGGTTTGTAACAATACTGTGTTGGGTTGTGACCATGTAGCATGGGAGGAATTTGTTCATTTTTCGGAAGAATCTGCAACCCCAAACATCAGGGTAGGACACAAGAGACAGTCTGTCAGACTGCATAGCTTTACGTACTAACAGACAGTATTCTTCATAGTCACTCCTGTAATAATCTCAAATCTCAGGTGTTTTTGTTGAAGTACAAGTCTTATCCAATGTGACATAAGTATAGGATGATAATAATGATAAAACATAGTTGTCATTCTTGTTTTGTTAAGGTGAAAGTTTCTATGTCCATAGTGTGGTCTTACCATAATACTGTATTACTTTGAATTTAAGACACACCTTTTTGCACATTTTTCCAGACTGATTATTAGGACGTGTCTTAAATTCAAGCCATTATTGCTCACTCTTTGAGTCTCTAAAACATCATTGTCCATGAAGAACAAGTGGCCTTATTAAAATAGTAAATATTACAGTCAGTGAAATGTATGTGTTTGCAAATTTTTTCTCCCCCGTGAAAATCCATTTTTATAAGTGGGGTGCACCTTAAATCAGAGGGCATCTTAAATTCAAAGTAGTATGGTATATACAACCAGTAATTCTCGATAAAGGTTCTTTTGAATCATACTGTATGATTCTCCCCAGAAGATTCTTAGCTGTGTTTTTCCTGTCCCCCCCCCTTCTTTTCTGCCTTCAGTAAGCTGGCATAGCTCAGTCAGTATGGTGATTAGACTGTGAGGTGGATAACAGGGGGATCAGGATTTATTTTGTGGCAAGGGCATTTTCCTCTCATTCATAGCATCTGCATTGGTCTGGGATCCATCCATCCACTTGTCCATTGAATGATGGTGGCTCTGTCCATGGATATAAAGCAACTGGGGCCTGAAGCAGACCACTTGCCTGCATCTAGTGTCAAGTGTATGAATACTGTAGGCAGTTCATCCTCTGCCCATATCACATAGTGGTGCTTACATAAATACGACAACTTACATTTTTTCTTTGCCTGCCTTCATGTTGTTCAGACCAGAGGATTATGTAAAATTCAAGTTCAAAATTAACTGCAATGTTAATGTAATTACGAGGATTTAGGCAAATTTTGAAGTGTTTTTTCCATACATATATATTGTACAGTTGTTTTCTGGGGAGAATACATTTGTATTTATCAAGTAACAACCAGACAAAGGCCTTCATCAAGGCTATTTGTACTTTGTGTACTTCACAAAGCTTATCACATTCTTGCTAGTTAGTAAAATATGTAATATTTAAGGGTATTCACAAACAAACAATTAAACTCAGTGGCCTTTGTGTGTGCAGTTAACATTTATACATGACATTGAGCTCTGTTTTAGCACTACATATGTAGCTTTTAGCTGATTGTTGTATGTATTTTCTGTGCTGTTTGTCATATTTTGTAACTAAAATATCCTTTTGGGTCTATCTCTGTATTGTTGAGAGACATGGTGGCCAACTGCCTGTTTCTGAAGAACTTGGCCAGATATTTAGTAATCATTTGTGTGAAACAATAAATCTCTAAATGAACCCAGTTCAGAGCTTTAATGGTGTTAGAATTATTGTATCTTTTCTTCATAGATCATAGTAAAACTGAATGCAGTGGTGATGTTACAAAGTGTTTGGTGGTATTTCTTTGAACTTTATCTTTGTTTCTAATATAATACCTCAGTATTTTGAAAATGAATCTATTTTTGCCTTCAGATTGAGAGGATATGAAGAGATTCCTGATCTCTTAGGACCCTTGGGTGGTGTTTCTCGTACTCTGTAGATGAGCATATTGGAACAGGAATTCTAGGTAATTACAGTTCTAAAATTAGGTGATTTTTTTATATTACACATTAAAATGAGGGATTTAGTCCACATAAATAGCCATAAAAGCTCTTTTTTTTTTGTTTGTGTAACTTGCCATATTTACCCAATACAACAGTTTTTCTTACTTGAACATTGGAGAAATGGGGATCTCCTTATAGTTGTCCATAGTATTCAACAGGATCTATTTAGGTATTTTACTGAAAACAATTTCGAACTAGGATCATTGGTAACACTTAGGTTCCATAAATGCGACTTGCAGCCACCCCCTGAATTCATGTGCTTCCACCAGGATACATTGTCTCCATTGTAATGATGTTTTTGATTTCAGGCTTCTGCCACCATGTAAATGAGATGTGCTTACACGGAGGAAAATAGTAGTTCCATACCGACATTTCAGGATAAACCTATTGGTCCCATCTTCAAGGGTCTTCTTGGACCTTCACCTTTGATGGTGGGACCAATAGGTTGTCTCGAAACATCAGTATGGAACTACCATTCTATGATGCATAAAATCCCAAAAGAGTGGGAATCTATTTCCAATTTCCATATTAAATTACAAATTTCCTTTCTACAGTTATTATTTTCATATTATGTTCTAAAAATAACCTATCTTCAAAGTTTGAGTTTATCATGCTTTGTAAACACCTCATCAACTACAGAACTCAGAAAAACAGATTTTTTTTTTAAAAACCAACAATAGGTAATGAACATTCTGGTTGTATATACTTTTGTTGAAGTAACTAAGCCTATACTACGAGGGTCGTACTGAAAGTCATGAGCAACAATTTTTTTCATGCGAACTGGGAACAGCAGACGAAGGAGAGTAAGGTGGTAGATGAAACCAGCTGTTGT
>JGI20166J26741_10287781_pt1 | contig 16516 bp, 15 predicted proteins | sample TergutCu122P5_FD_26741 | JGI IMG/M metagenome (IMG submission 26741)
CGGGAAAGACCCGGTACCCATTGTACAGGAGGCTGGGTGGGCCTCAGGGCCGGTCTGGACAGGTGCGGAAAATCTCGCCCCACCGGGATTCGATCCCTGGGCCGTCCAGCCCGTAGGCAGTCGCTATACCGACTACGCTACACAAAATTACAAATATACAAGACATTAATTAGGCCAGTAGTGACCTATGGGCAGAAACATGGGCGCTAACAGCTGCGGAAGAGAATGCCTGAAAGAGGTTTGAAAGGAAGATACTAAGGAAGACATGTGGACTAGTGGTGGATAAGAGGGTATGACGAATAAGATATAACAATGAGCTGTGCAAGTTCATAGGAGGAGAAAATATAGTCAGATTTATAAAAGCACAAAGAATAGTGGCTAGGCCATGTGCAGAGGATGGATGAAACTGCCATGCCCAAAGGAGTGCTGAAAGGAAAACTGTACGCAACGAGAAGAATATGAAGACCTAGAATAAGATGACTGGATGATATGATCGCAGATCTAAGAATGGGAATTAGTGGATGGATGAAGAAGGCGAGAAATAGGGATCAGTGGAGGCGGATCGTTGAGGAGGCCAAGGCCCGCCCGGGGCTGTAGCGCCAAGAAGAAGATACAAAGGGAACAAACAATGAAATTAAGGATGCAAGGGAGACTGCTTCTAAAAATTCCCGTTAGGACAGTTCTTCCCTTCTTTTCGCGTTGTAAGCAAGCAAGTAGAGTTCTTTGTTTGATGCGCCCGAAGGCAGACATATTGAGAGGTTATGGAAACATTATTGTAAGCTTGATATTAATTTCAAAATGTGCATAGAACTGTTTTTCATTTGTTTAGTGCTGGAAACAATATGTATTTCAAAATACTGGAAATGGAAGTGCAAGATCAGAACGTTATGTTCAACAATTAAAATGAACTGGAGCGAATCCGTGAAGTGTGTTTCATTATACACGTAACTTGTGTGTATGAAGGCTGTTAAGTCATTAATTAATCTAATGAAATGCTACACAACACGTATATTCCCTGGGAAAGAGTTCATCATGATCAACAAGCCATTTACATAAATTATTGAATTAAAACGGCTCTAAACAGGAAGTGCTAAAGGGACAGTTACAAAATACTACAGTAAAAGACGGTAAATGGATTGAAGTCCCGTCAAGTTGGCACAAAAATCCGAGAAACCTGGAGAGAAATCTCTCACAATCGACTCCAATGAACGTAAACTGTTACCATCTTCTTAACCAACCTCAAAGAGGCAAAAGACGATAAACAAAAACTATTTCGAGAAAAAATGAACAAACTATGAACAAATCTAAAAGAATCACGAAGAGAAAAGATCAAAGATTGTTATTATTGGAGACAGCCTCACAAGAGTTTGCTCCTCTTAACTGCAACATGACTTGGGAACAGTTTTTTTAGTCATCATGCTTCGCGAAACCAGGCACTGGTTTGGATGTAATCACAAACACGGGGGAGGGAGAGGAGGGAGGGAGGATGACTTACAGACTGTAAATGTTGTTGTGGTCTGGGGTGGTGCAAATGATATAGGAAAAAAATTTCAAGGGTCTTAAAAACATCTAGCACTTCCTAGAAAATAGACGTACATACGGGGTACATCGTTCTAATAAATGTTCCACATAAACATGACTTTGACACCATCATCGCGGTGTCAATAACGATGCAAAAGTATTTAACAGCAAACACAATAAGACACTGGATTTATTCAACTTTGTAGAAGTACTAGGAACAAACGTAAAGGAACATTCCACTCGACACTGTATGCATTTAAACTCAACAGATAAAGAACTGATCTCCATGAGGTTAGCAAATATCATCAGAAGACTTCTCACAAAACAGCAGCAACTCATCATTGCATGAAATGGAAGGAGAACCCCCCGACATGCAACGATCGCTCCTAAGACAGGTATATCCCATCTCTGTACCCTGTCATGTTCTTGCACCCCCCCCCCCGCAGCCAATCTACAAGTAGATGTATTGGTGACTAACGCCCTTGGCGTCTGGCGTTTTGGTGCTGAGAGTTTCCTGGATTTTTGTGTATCCACAGTAATTAAGTGGTAACAAACCTTGTGGGAAATTATAGAAACGGGGCTGTACTACCGTCGTAGAGTTTAGTGCGTTGTGGTGGTGGTCGGCCCACCGGTAGTGGTATTGTGTAGTTTCAATGGCTTTTTCACATAATACAGCGTGTTGTTTGTTCCATATTGCTTTGTTATTCTTTGCAAGAAATGTATGGCCTGCCTGCCCCCCCCCCTTCTAAACAGTCTCAAAAGTCGCCAAAGACGTACACGGGTAGGGGACTGCGGGACAGACTTCCAATCAAGTTGTAAACACTGATGGTTATAATATAGGTGTGACAGGAATAAAGGCAAGGAATCTAGAACATCAAGTAGACTTAAAATCTACCTGTGACAAAAACAGAGTCATTGATATATTTTTCATACATTCTATAAATCCATGTAAGGGTAAAAGAGCTGTTGGATGCAATGTTCAGTTTCTTTTTCGCCCGCTTTCATTCTTCCCTTACGCATCACACCCAATCGCCTCCAACCGCGTTCCAGCCAGTGTTTGTGAATGCCTATCTGTAGAGGCGAAAGGCAGGGAGTCTTGTAGCATCCCGGGGCTTTTTACGGCCCACTGGCCACGAGTTTCGTCCCCCAAACCAGACAGCAAGGAAGGCACATTCCAGCAAATCTGTTTAGGCTGCAGCAACATAAGGAGATATTCATAACCCTTGTGTTTTTTGAACCAAGGCAAGGGCAGGAGAAGGGTGACACGCAGCTGACCTCTTAGTATTTAGTCCTGACGTTTGCTAACTTTGGTGGGATTCCTTCGGAAACTATGATTTCTGGTCACTTAGAAATTAATCGATCTTCTCCTGCGCTCATCTTTGTTTACTGCTCATTTTATTGTGATGAGCCGATCGTCCAGCAATCGCCTCAAGGCGTCGCCTCCGGCACTACCGCAATGCGGCAGTGGTGACGTCGAACCTACCCTTCTCCCCATTTCCATATATGGCCATCGACTGGTAATTTGTCGTTCACTTCCGTCGGTGCGTGGGCGTGTCCCTACCCGAGTTTTCCTCGGGGGCTGTGATACGCAGTCTAGTTAGTGAGTTGCTTTTCGTCTGTAGAGCGAAAGTGTTATCCTAGTTGGCTGGTCTAGCCAAGCCAAGAACGGACGCCTGAGGGGTAGTGCCGCCGTTGGACCACGGAACGCCAGGTGGATACATTTGGACAATTTGTGTTTGGCGTTTGGGGGTTCCAGCCCAAATCCTGCGTTTGTCTCGCCAACTGAGGGGGCGCCCGAGCGTTTGTTCCCGTGGAATCTGGAGCCCGCGTCTGTAGAGTGACGTGGGGGCAGGGCGGCTGATGCCCGGTTTCTTGGCAAGTTTGCACACAGGGTTCATTTTGTACTCAGTATATTGTATTTTCTATTGCTACGGGGCCCGCCCATTGTGCCAGCGTCTGTAGAGGGACGTGTGGGCAAACTGACTTGTGTTACACTCTTTTGGCAGGAGTATTTTGTATTGTACATATTGTACCTTGTATTTTCTATTGCTACGGGCCCCGCCCATTGTGCCAGCGTCTGTAGAGTGACGCGTGGGCAAACTGGCCTGGGTTGCTCTTTCGGCAAGCCGATATATATTGTTTGTTCCATTCTCAGTGTATTCTATTGTAACTCAGCGAGCCGCTTTCCGCGGCTCCATTCCGTTATTGTAAACGCCTTAAGCGTAGGCTACCATTTTGCGTAGTCGAACCGCACGGTTGTCGTGCAGGGAATTTTATCTGTGTTATTTTGTGCCAGTGATTTACTCTAAGTTATGCGTTTGTAAGTTCTATTATGATGTGTTCAAGAGCTGCCGACGCTTTTCTTTGTTACTGTTACCATGCGCTGCATGCCCGTGCTTTATCATGGTGAGCGTCTTGTACGTAAACTCTCTCTGGGCAGCCGCATGAGACAGCGTGAGAGTTGCTGTTCTCCGTGTGTTAAGAGCGCTGATGCTTTGAAAGGCTGTTCTTGTCTTGATCTTTACTAAGCTTATTTGGTGGCATTTTGGACTATTTCATTTTCGTTTATAACTTAATTAAGAATATATATTGATACTTGTCTTTTTCAAATGGTGTTCATGTAACGTTGTGTATGCGTGCTCAGTGTGCCCCTTCGACTAATCCTATGCCCACTGGGGTTCCCCTGCCGGGTCGGACGGCCCACGGGACTGCTGGCATAAATTTGGGAAGTGCGGGCCCTCGGCCTAACACCAAAGGTACCACCCGTACTCGGGGATTTGGACCCGAGGGCTCAGTAATCTTTACTAACCTAAAAAGTTACTCATCAAAACAATAGTGGAGATTGTCGTGAGCTTTAACTCTTAATCGACAAGGTCCACTCTCCCGTGTCAGTCGCCTATACTCGGGCACGGAACCCAGGATCCCCGAGTTTGGGTCACTACAGTCTGTTCCATACAATTTAACGCGGTTGCGGCAGTTTGTGCGTCTAAGTAGATCGAAGTTATGGCGGAGAGGATCACAAGTGTGATTAATACCGGCGATGGCCTAGCGACACGATGGCTAACATTCCGTCAGCCTCACACGGACGACCGATGCTGGGACAAGACGGTGTTGCAAACAATGTTCCTCAATTTCCTATTCAGTAACAAGGAGGTGCGTGGGTGTACACTTCCTAAAGGACGTGGGGCTTCTTCGTAGCCAGGAGACGAGTAACATGTGCAGTTGCCACATGTCCTCATACGTCGACTCTAATAGCACAGACGGGTTTAGACTGCGATGTCCCATGTGCTAAACAATAGCCTTCAACAGTCATTGTTCATGTAGTCGGCAGGATAACCTCACCATTATGGACGTTATGATCCTCCCGATTGACATCCTCAGCCACGTACCAGCCCACATTATCCAACAAAAGCATAACTTCGGGGCCCCTACCAACCCTGACTGGGGCCAATTCTACACACAAGCGATGCTGGTCTAACTCGAGGGCTGTTGTGAAATGATCGGCGATCGTAACAAGACTGTTGAAATCGACGAGAGAAAGTTCGGTCGGCGCAAGTACCACAGGGGCCACGTTGTCAAAGGGAAGTGGGTGTTTGGCGGAGTAGAGCGTAAGTCCGGAAGAACGTTTCTCGTTACCGTTCCAGACAGAACTGCTGGTAATTTGATGACCGTTATTAGTGCGGGGTCGAACACAGAACTCGGTCATTAGTGATTGCTGGGCGGCGTACGAGAATCTCGACACGTAAGGTTACGCGCACCGTCAATCACAGCATTGGTTTCGTTCATCAGCGTACTCGCGCTCTTACCAACACCATCGAGTACACGTTCCGCCATGTACTGCCATTCCTCAGCCCTTACAACAGAAAGAGGGACTACAGATACCACTTAGCTCACTACATGTTCGAGGTGAAATTCAGGGCTTAAAATGTCGACCCGTTCGCAGCCTTCCTGCAGATGGCTGCGGACACGGACTGGGCCGCCCTTCACCTCACCAGCTGGAGGGATTGCGGCGTGTGAATCCACCTCTGCAAGCCGCTGCTGTCACAAGTAACGGGAATGGGCCCACCGGAAAGTTAACAGCGCTCTGGTGCGGGGACGCCATCTCGGACCAAACACGTATATTCAGCCTAGTGATAATAGTTTACGTCAAATATTTAAACAGATTCTTCATCTTCCTTCACATATTTCTTCTTGTTTCATGTATGCAAGAAAGCGCGACAGTGGTTTGGGATTACCTCAATTGTCAATGCTTGTTCCCTTAGGTCATCTACGAGATGGGAAATCCCTCACGTTAGTAGATGACATTCTTGTTCAAGAGACTGTCAATACCCTTTTCTCTAAACTGAATTCGATTGCAGGCTCCCTGGTCTCTTCTTCGCCTCTGTCCTTTGCAGAAATACACCTACTGAAACGTCGGCTAAAGAACGAGGAGGGTACCCGGTGGTCTCAACGTGTCCCATGGTACAGGTATTGCTGAATTTCGGGACGATCCCATAGGAAATTCCTGGCTTTACAAACCCCGGCTATTGCAATCCGGTCAATATATCGAGGCCCTTAAGCTTCGCACAAATACGACCGGTGTTAGGACTAATATTACTCGATGTGGGTTCAATCCTCCGACAGACTCAGAAACACGCTTTGGGACTATGCCCTAGCACTAAGACCACAAGAACCGTGAGGCACGATACCGTGGTCCACTGACGACAGATCCAAACTGCCGTTTAATACCTTTAATATCGTCTATCACGAGCATTCCTTTAGAGTAGCAGATGGAACAACACTGCGTCCCAACCTCGTGGCCATTGTTGATGACGGTCATGCGATTGACGTCACCATTCGCTAAGAGGACGACGATAGCTGCAAGTCAGCTTACAAGGAAAAGATGACCAAATACGATGGGCTATACGATGAATTGTCTATACTGCACCCTGGCCTCCGGTATGGTTCTCCTTGTCATCGGTAGTAAAGGAGCGGTTCCACGAGACAGACTGAGCAAGACACGGTTAGGCTTTACTAAACAGAAGATAAGCTTCATTAGCTTAAAGATCCTTAGGAGTTCTTTATATGTTATGTGCAGTATTTTAGATGGTTAAAATTTGTTTTTATGATAGGCTGTTTGGTGTGATCACTCTGAATCTCCTTATTCTCTTTTAGAAGCATTACTGGTGACCATCTAGTGACATTTAATGAAATCCTACACAGCCACAAACTACAGTTTTTAATATTTTACACATATTTTAATAAATTGTAAGTATTATGCGATCCCATACTACATAACTGCACTGCCTGTACTTAAGTTTCTGTAAATGGCCACACGAAGGTGGGAAAGAGTTAAACATGCCGCCATTAAAATAAGGGACACTAACAACTAAATATATTGTTGTATTTGACAGCAGCTATAAACAGTTTATCTTGTAACCCATTAAACACAACGGGATGTTCTCTATAAAAACTGTAAAAAAAAACCTCTTCATTGGCTGCCTACAAAATAATAGGCAAAGGCACTCAAGTAAAGCCACTTGTTTCGGCGCGAATTCAAGGCTGTTTCCATACTAATCTTCAAAATATTCAAGACGTCATTTATTTACATTGGGGGAATACACAGCCGGGGTTTGTACTACTTTGCCTTCATTACGTATTGTGTGCTTCCTCTTATAAAGATTGCCTTCGATTTATGGGTGCCTAAACCTACTTTCTGATACACTTGATTAAAGAAAGTTCTTTGCTTCGCGTTACGCGAAGTTCTATTATTTCCGCTATGTAATTGTATTGTGACCTTATGGTTTAGAAAAGTGTAATCACGTGACATAACATACAGCAGTAAATAACGATAAATAGGCCACTTAAGTCGCTCAACTGCACTTTACCTTTTGTTCGAAGAAACACCAATCTTCCTTCGAGACCCTATAAGCAAATGCATTTACGATGTGCTAGACACGGTACGTATCAGTATCAAACTAATCCATTATTAACCATACGACATTTTCACTAAATGCCATACAAATTTGTTTCAATTGCCTCGGAAATAACAGCGACACAAAATTCCGATCGTACAGCTGCGTCAATTCAAGAATTCGTCGTATAATAATGATCCGGTGGCGGAGACTAAATTGTCCCGCAAAAGCTGGACGTATGATTTCAGTAATGTTGCTTATCGCAGGGTACGTGCAATTCGGGAAGAATAAAATGCCACTTCATGCTTTAAGCCTAATTTCGTTTATCAAATTCATTGTGTTGTTTGGCAGCAGAAATGTTAAATTAATGTTTAAATATTTAGAAACATGGAGCTGAATATTTCAATCTTCGAAATGAAAAATAACAAAAAAAAATATATATAGAAGGGGAAAAAACTAAAAACGGAAGGAAAACTGTGACAAAGTACTTAATGCAAATGCGTATCAATGAATACGTCTAAGCTTATAAACTTTCGAATCGAACAGGGCCAATGTGGTAAGTAGGAAGAGGTGTAATTTATATAAAAGCCTATTCATTAGCCGATTACAAAATAGTAGGCAAAAGCACCCAAGTCAAGTAATTTGTGTGAGGGCGACTGTACAACTGTCCTGACACAAAATTCAATATTTTTATTCTCTGTACTATACAACAAATGCAGTCAATAAAACACAAGAAGTCCAAAATATAAATTACAATTCCTGAAAGTATTAACTAACTAACTAACTAAAATGTTGCGGTACCGCAGTGCCATCTACAGGGACTCTACGAATTGTGCCTCTCATTAAATACTGCCGAGAGCGAATTCTTGCCTGGTGAAAAAAATTTTCTAAAATGTATTTTGAAACACATCACCTTACGAAACATTTGGCACTGGGCTGTGGTACAGTAGTGTATAGTAGAATATTGTCATAGCTTGCAGGTAATAATGCATTGTAGATGTAAATTATTAAGAGCAACAACGACGAAAAAGACTTTTCACGAAATTACGTATTTTATAAAGTATTCTGTTGTAACGTCCACTTTAAATGATATATAATTTTACAAAATATAGCAAGTATGAAACTATATTTGTGGGCCGGGATATCTCAGTCGGTATAGCGACTCGCTACGGGCTGGACGGTCCGTGGATCGACACCCGGCGTGGGGTGAGATTTTCCGCAACCGTCCAGACCGGCCCAAGGGCCCATGCAGCCTATTACATAATGGGTACCGGGATTTTCCAGGGGTTAATGCGGCCGGAGCGTGGCGTTCACCACACACCACATCTAGCCCCCAGGTGGCCTTAGTGGCCAGTTCGTGAGTGAACTTTACCTCCACATTTCATTAAACTATATTTCCATTGATGGAAACCGTGTGGTCCATTCATGGGATGGACTGGTTGCAACGTTAAATAATTTTTTTTTCTAAAAGTTATTAACGAATTATATTTCCATCGAAGACAAATTTACCCTAAAATAGCCACAAAAGGCACATCTTAGCAAAAGCCGTACAACTTCATCACAGTCGTTAATGGCCGGGCTGTTCGTTTACGCATAGCACTTCGCTGCTGCTTGACATGAGACTTTTATAATAAACCCCATTACAGGGGGAGTAGGACCGCCGCTCGCGAATTTTATGCTGCAGGATACGGTGCTTGGTAAAGCAGACAACACTGCCCGGTTAATCAGGTTAACTTGGAGGCTGTGATCGTTGTGTGCCCATTTACACAGACCGATTTTGAAGATGTATATACGAGTATTATAAAAATTAAAGACAAGCTGTATGTGGTTGAAGAAAATTTCGATGTTGAAGATATAGTTGCTCAAAAAATGAAGCACAATATTTAAAACTCTGAGTACATCCAGTTACAAAAACAACCAGCGTTTTACTACCGAATAGCTTCAGAAAATGATACTGCGGCGCTCTGTAGCATTGTCATATGAGAAAGGTGAAGATTGCTTCATGACAAGCTGTTTTAAAATTCAAAATACAAGGAAGGTTAAAAAGAAAAGAGGACAAAGTATGACAATCAATATAATAATTTTGCAGGCACAGTGATATTACAGAACAACGAAAGAATGGATAGAAATCTAAATGGGCGTTTACGTAGGTACATAGAGAAGTGTGTATGTCATTCGATAACCATTAGTGTGAGCTTCGAAGTCAAACGATTTGTGTAGCGTTGTCCCTCGTACTATAATTTGTTGCCAGTAGACAGGCACCACATTCGCAAGATATTGTTCTGTATAACAGATCTTACAAAGAACCGTACACCTCCACTCTAGACAGTGTGTGTTTATCGTGTGCTGCTATTACTAATTGTATTTGTACTGTTCAGTGCCATTTGCAATTCGATACAAATGAAGCAAGGACAAACACAAAACGCTCCCCAGCCACAGCACAGTTCAATGGTTCTGTTCTCGTGATTCTAGGCGAAACCCGAACAGTCAGTAAGTACATGCAGAATACATGTGGGGCATCACAAGTTTGCTTCTCTGCGTCTACGAATTGCTCCAAATGAGAATTGAGTGAGGTCAATAATTGTTTACATGCAGACTGGTGTGCAAAATGTCACTATTGTTTCAACACCCTACGAACAAAAGAAGTCTTTGTTTAATTATACCAATTACAAATACAAAACAAAAATCGGAAGGGGAAAGAGGAAAAATATAAGAAAGTGGACAGGGTTACGGAGGATTTACATCACCAACGAACCCGAGATTATGTTCTTGTGAGTGTCACACTGATTTCTTCTCACGAGGACCTAACGGCAGTTCAGTGGGACAGACATGGCGAGTAGTCGAAATTTCAACCGTTCTGCAGCACTCGCTTCTCAAGCCGGGAATTATAGCTTCTCACAACAATTATGTAAAATATTCATTCATTTTCATTCCATTGGCATGTGCAGCATGCGATGATTCCTTGCCGTTCCCAGGAGCTTCTTCCATTCCTCTCTTTTGTATACCCTTTTCTTCCACCCTTTTACACCAACTAGTCCTCCTTCCTACCTCACTTCATCTTGCCATCTATATCTTGGTGTACATCTCAGCCTCGTTGTTTCCAAATTCATATATGATACCCTTTTGGAAATTCGTAATTTATTTAACCTTGTTTTCTCTGTTACAGTGGGTTTTTAACCATTGCATGAAATTCTTTATTGGTTGGTATTCTCCAATTCACTTTTTTATTGTCATAAACTGGGCCAAAAATTCTTCTATACATTTTCCTTTCAAAAATGTTTCTTTGCTCTCTATCTCTTTGTTAGTCTCCAGGTTTCTGATGCATATGTTAAAGTTTTGTCTGTTATACGGGAGTATGATGTGAAGGTACACGATACCTAACAAGATTTTCGACATGAAGATTAGTATCTACAAAATCTCTCCACTCCTACCCAACTCTTAACTACTAGCGGCGGGTCTTGTTAAGGTGAGAACCCCATACTAAGGTTGAGGTAACCAGCTGATTCAGCACAAGGCACGCACTTGGAACTGCACACTTGGTATCCTTATGAGAATTCAGACAGATGCAATCCAGCGACGGCATTGGTATAATGACTCTGGATATCAGAATGTATACGAGAATGGATGGGATACTGAAGTGTTAAGAATAAATAGAAATTCACTTAGTACGTTATTGGACATTAAGTCGGGCAGCGAAGAGGAACACCGTAAAAGCCCTCCATCTATATACGTCGGAGGTTATGCTTCCATTCGTTCTGCGACTTTCCAGATGAGGGAACCTGTAAACAGTTACCTCACTGTACGCCTTGCCTGGCACACATAGTAAAATATCAAAGGTGGAGTCGTTTCTTTAAGATATTCTCTGTCGAAATGTGGATAAGTTCTGTTTTGTCACTGCTCTTGGCTGTCATTGCAGTCAGCTGCATTTCCAACTGCGGACACAAATCACACTTGCACGAATCCAAGTCTTATAGCAACGTTTTCAATGTCACAGCCAATACTATAGCCACCTATCAGTGTCTGTAAACCCAGCAGCGCTCTGCACCGCTACGTCTGTTCTTCTCCTGCTAGGTGTGGTATAGTGCTGCGATCAGCAGTGTTCCAGGCACACTTCACCACATTCCTTATCGAACCGGAATACGAGAAACCAATCACAATTGTGGAACAAATAATAAAATCTGCAGGAAAATTTGGTTTCAATGAAGGACACCAACGAATTTTTCCCGATAGTTCCGACTCTGTTGACTCAACGATTCTCAAAAACGCATTACATTGTCCTAACGAGGATACGTGTTTCTCGTGAGCAACTGTATGTATATCGCGACATTTCAACAATTTTAGACGACTTCAGTGCGGAATATTATCGTCCAATTGGAAAATGGACAGATGAAAATAACATACCGTTATTACGTGAATTGGGAGATGGTGTTATCAGAACACACGGAAATGTCTTTCTCGTTACCAACGGAGGCCGTCTCTTGGAACTTATAGCCACCTGCAGACGGCGTTCTATCTCTTGATGCTGGGATATGTATTGACACTTGCTTCTTTTGTGACTGAAATCAAGCGGCACAGTTACAGGTCCAAGGGTTGTGGACCAATACGTTCAACTCTGTGTCACGGACATAAAATAGACACAGTTGCTAAGCCCCATTTAAATTAATTCTGCGCCTGTGCAGCTGAAATTGTTATCTGAAGCTAACAAGACGAAAGAGTCAAAGAGTTCATGCGAATGCAAAATACAGCGGATATGAGCGAAGTGATGCGAATAGAATCCTTTTTGGGTGTCGAAGTAACTTAACACGTGTAACTCCATTCGTGCAGAAAAAGTGTTCTAAACGTTGTAATTGTTTGAGGATTTGAAGGCAGGTGTAATGGAAAATACGATTACTATATTTACAAAAAATGTGTAAGGATGTATGCACGCTTGGCTCTCTATCACACTTACAGATAAACAGCAAAAGAAACCCACATACTGCACAGTAATGGTGTCATCTAAAAAAGTCACAAATAATCGGCAGTAAACAATATCATGTGTTTACAGCTCATACGAATTTAATTCCGCTCATTTCTGAATTACATTTTTCCACGATAACGTAACGTACAGTTTAACAACACTATTGCTGGCTGCACGTGAAGTGTCTTTCAATGCATTTCAAGGGTGTGTTACTGACTGTAGAGCTAACAAGTACTCCAGACGACAGAGTGCAGCAATTTCTCTATACAGTAAACGTAGATGTAACGGTCAGCAATAAAGACACAATGAAGGAATGGCAAGACGATAATATTTGGTCCTGGAAAGGGCCGTGAGCATAACAATCAATCCTTGGTGGCAGCAAATTGTTTAAAGAAGGAAGTGACGCTGGAAAATGGGACAGATAGTTTGTTCCGTGTCGTCCGTAAACAACAAGGCATAAAATGGGTAACAACCCAGAAGAGATAAGTTGTCATCCGTACCGCGGCGGTAAGTCATAAATCTCGTAGTTATATTGACACAATGCACAATTAACAAACATTTTAAGGCATAGGTTGGTCCAGTTTGGTACGGTCTAACCGGTAGTGAGGTTGGCTTATTACACGAGGGCAAATCGAACAATATAGGCAAGGTACGTATAATGTAACGAGGCGCGTTCGCGTAACAATTGCTGCCGTCGATCGAGAATGTGTATGGCATTCTAAGTGGCTTTCCTGTAATCTGGCCTTAGCTATCCACCATGAAATGACAGGCGCAGTGTTACGTACATGGCCACCTGTGTCCTGTCTGACTCTACATTATTTTTTCATACCATTTTATTAAGGGCGTGATGTTGGGGGAAAATTTTTGAACACGAAATGCGTGTTGTAACTTTCATTACAAGTTTTGTCTGAAAGACTTTTCCACTCTAAGAAGACTTAAGTCAGATATTATCATACATGTACATAGGTCTTCGTGTAAAGTACCAGTTATTCTTACTGCGACTTAATTAAAATTGCATTTTCCCGACAAATTTTCGAAACACACATGTACAAAATTTCATGAATATCCGTCCCTTTGGAACCAATTTGCTCCATGAGGATAGACGGACAGATATGATAAAACTAACAAGTAGTTTCTTTTCGCAATGTTGCAAAAGCGCTTAGAAGTTACAAGTTCTCTTATTCGACAGCCGCATTTGTAGATTTCACATGTCGTGACAAGTACCGAAAGGCTAGGCGTGCGCTGGCAACTTTAGTTGCCTGGATGGAGAACACTGTTTTATACGAGAACACGTGCACTGGCAACTTTAGCGGCCTGGATCGAGAACACTGCTTTGTACGAGAGCAAGCGCACTTTACTGTTGCAGCCTGACCCATTCTCGAGGCAATGGAACTGTTGCTGATAACGACAGGATGCACATGTTTCAGCCTGTCCGCGTGGACTGGCACCTAACAGTTGCTTGGTAGTGCACAAACCTTGTGTCCTGCGTCATACGGGAATGTCTATCGCCGAAGACGTAGAGAAGTTAATATTGGAAGTTACCTTTGTTAAAAAAAACTTGAAAGCCTACCGTGATAGAAATCTGAAGGATAAATTGTGGCACGAAGTTTGCGAGTCTGTCTTCACGCACTGGAGCGAGCTTCCAGCTGAACAGAAAACAGAAAAGGTATGTCAATTTTCTTGTTCATATTATTGATTCATATTGATCATGCTGATGATAATATATTGGGCAGAAGCGTAGATACTGTGAAGAAAAACACAGATTTTTAGTCGTTGCTAGTAAGGAAGGTCTAGAAGTAAATGCTGGTAAAACTAAGTACATTGTCATGTCTCGAGATCAGAATGCAGGACGAAGTCACGATATAAAGATTCATAATAATTCCTTTGAAAGTGTGGAACAGTTCAGATATTTGGTAACAAACCTAACGAATGAAAACTCTATTCAGGAATAAAATAAGTGCAGATTGAAGTCACAGAATGCTTGCTATCATTCGGCGCAGAATCTTCTGTCTTCCAGTTTGCTGTCAAAGCATATAAAGATTAAGGTATACAGAATTACAGTTTTCCTGTTTTGTAAGGGTGTGAAACTTGGTCAAAAAAAACACCCGGCTCCCACTGTTTACGCACTCCCGAAACTGTTACATCTGTAATCAGACTTTGAACAGGAAACGGAGGGACAATTTTAATGATAAACGAGAATGTATTTTGTGAAACTAATTTATTTCCATTACATAAATGTCCGTGCTGGCAAGAAACAAATGTTACATTTTACCATACTGGCAGGGAACTGTCCCTTGTGGCGAAGTGAAATACTTTGCGAAATACTCTCTTACAGCAATGCCTCTAACGCTGCCCCTTGTTCCGACAGGCTGTACACTTCCAGGGGACATTCATAGAAAGAGTCATCGAACTGAATTCCATCATTTTTTCCTTAAATAATTGTGCAGAAGGCAGCAGGCTTTAATGATGGTGTCAAAGTCAGTTTTTACATCAATTGGTCTATGGATTATTGTCCATTTATTAGCCAAAATTCCAAAGGTGCATTCGACTATTCTTCGTGCTCTTGACAACCTGTAGTTATACGTTTCAGATATGTTAACTTTTTTTTGGGATATGGCCATAACATATGCTCTGATAAGACGAACGCCTCGTCACCAACAAGCACAAATGGCACGGATAATCCTTCAGCATTACTGGGCAGAACTCTGGGGTCCGGAATATTCAGTTTATTGCTCTCCAGTAATTTTCCAAATGTCAAGTTTTTAAACACATTAGAATCACTCGACGAACCGTAGGCACTAACATCTACTGATATTAAATAATAGTCTGCATCTAAAACAGCCATGAGGACCGTGGAGAAAAAGTTCTTGTAATTGAAAAATTGAGATCCACTCTCACTTGGCTTCATCATCCTAATGTGCTTTCCGCTCCACTCTCACTTGGCTTCATCATCCTAATGTGCTTTCCATCAACAGCTCCTATGCAGTTCTGAAAATCTGTCCTCTCGTAGAATTCATCGGCTGTACGTATCCAGTCATTTTTGTCTCTAGCTGACATATAGGCCCGGTTTCAGACATTCAGAAATCGCGTCACAGGGTGTCTCTGACAATTGCACGTACAGTAGTAGCACCGAGAAAGTACTCATAATAGAGGGAAATAAAACTGTTACCCGTCGCGAGGTACCTGGACATAATATATTTATTCATTATTAAAACTGAAATCAGTTTGACAACTTAAGATAAAAGAATTAAATAGAAAACAATGGATAGTAGAAATCTTCCCATGTTTTAGGAAAGGAAATTCAGGCATGGTGGAAGAATATGTGGGCCTGTTTCAAGAGGGAGATAGATGCACAGAAGAATGCGACATCTGGAGACGGAAGCAGAAAACGTCGTAAATATCTGTTCTGTTATTCTTTCTACCACAACTTGAAGACCGCGAAACGCAAAGTAATTTAAGTACTCAAAGCAATGAGGATGAAGAGGAAGCGAACAATTCGCAATAAGAAAAGGAACGGCCTCGAAATGTTCGTAAAAAGAAGCGAACCGAAATTTCCTACGAGGAGTCACTACTGCAGATTTTGCGACAGAAAAAAATGGACAATACAGATGTAGATGAAGACAAGTGCTTTTTATTGTCTCTACTCTTATATTTCAGGCAGTTTAATGATGAACAGAAGTTTCTGGCTCGGAGTGAAATTCTAAAAATTATGCGACACGTCAAACTGCAACAAAATTTGGATACGTACGCATTTTGCTCCTTGCCTTCCTTTTCAAACGCAGTGTCCCTCCAAACTCATCGCATTTTGCAACTAATCTACTAAATCCACAACCAGTAAGTTCTATGCAAAAATTCAGAAATTCTCTCCCGGTACTTGTCCCGTTACTCAGTCAAGCCTCAAAGGCCACCAACTTCCACAATTGTCCTCCCTCAGTATCATAACGGACCCTGCCATATCTCCAGTAACGCACCTCTCCTGCCAGGTGATGATGGGAGGAGCGACGCCTTTCTCTCCTATCTGTTGGTTGAACAGCGCATCTGTAAGCTTAATTTCTTTTTTCATTTTTCTATACAAATTTTGTGACTTCAGTTGTATTAGTATATCTTACAAAGAGTGATATCTGAAATACAGTAATATGCGAAA
>JGI20166J26741_10288893_pt1 | contig 16513 bp, 15 predicted proteins | sample TergutCu122P5_FD_26741 | JGI IMG/M metagenome (IMG submission 26741)
TTTGGATATAGGTGTTTTGGGTTATATCGGTATAGTTTAACATAAGGAACACTCTCCCGAAGTATTGCACATTCCTCCTGGGACACCCTGTATAGTGTATAGTCATTTCCTGTATAGAATGAGGTTGTCAATCCCCTAACCCCCTGGAAATACACGGGTTTGAGTGGGAATTTTGTGTTCAATTTGCACAATGCATTTCAGGAACGTAACTCTTGTGACTTCAGTGTATTTGGGATCCATACCAGGCCGAGAATTTCTTGTAACAAGCTGTGTAGTGATTAGCTTCTGAGAAGGTCTCTATTCCAAGGATGTAGCTGTGTCCTACACTTTCTGGATGGGAAATGAATGTGTGATTTTATTTGACAGTATCAAAGTAAGCTCTTGTTTGCTCACTGCAGTGATCTGCAGTCCCTTTCCCTGTCACTAAATCACAATTGAGGCCAGACACTTATCACATGAGTGGTAGTCACAAATATCTTATGTTCTCCAGGACACTTCTACATACGAAAAGGATGAAGAGGATGATGATAGTAGTGATGGCGAATGGGTGGATATATCACACAGTTCTGAAGATGATACAGACAATTATGTTGATACTCACAGAGATCCATTAGACAGGAGAGAAGCAGGCCAGAAACATGGAGCCATGAATCAAAATGAAAAGGGAGATGGTGACATGGTAAGCCCATTTATGTAGTACATGCCACTTGAATGTTGGTCTTACTTAACCACATGTGTCACCACATCTTACATCAATTTTCTCGTGTATTTATTAACACCCTTTTTAAGTTAGAAATTGCTAATAGTGTGTGTGTGTGTGTGCACGTGTGCGTGTGAGAGAGAGAGACAGAGAGATATCCAGTGGTCAGCATTTGATCAAAAAGTATCGTGGTCCATTTTCTTTCTGTACATTGTCTAATATAGTATGCTGTCTTTAGCTGCAGTGGCCTGACAATTTATCCAACAGTTAACGGTAACTGAGCTATAATACCAGTGATTACAAGTCAGAAAATTACTGCTTTCATAAGGCATGTTGGTGGGGTGTGCTGCATGTTCCCAGGTACCGTCTAGTGCTCAAAACAGCAAAAATGTGGCATTTTGTGCCTCGTTTTTTATGTTTGTGTTTTTTAAGTCAGTTAGTTGTTAGTTTAAAAAAAGGTGAGTAACGTTTTAGTTCCCTTAGTTTGTTTGATGAATAAAAATAATGTCTGTTATGACTGAGTATTGATTAAATGTTGGCCTTTTAAAATAATGAAGAATGAAATTCCATTGGTGCATACCTTAGTGAAATGTGCTGCACACACTTATGACTGCCTGAATTAAATTGCTCATTGGAGAATTGTGTTGAAACATACACCTTGCTGCTGCTGCTGCTGCTGATATTAATGTTTCTGTGTGTGTGTGTGTGTGTGTTTTTTTGTGTGTGTGTGTTTGTAATGGTAAATAAGTGTAACATCAAAATGCAGATTTGATTGAATTTTGCATATTTCATTTTTTCAAAATTGCACATGATTTTCTGAATAAGAGATGCTTCTTTTTGCAGATGCTGTAAAACTTGGGGTGAATTTTGAAGTTCCAAGATATTGACACATCAGTTTTTATAGATATTAGATGACTGGAGATCAAAGTCAAAAATATTTTCAACATTGTATGATGTTTAATATTTTACATTCTTAGTGCAATTATATTACATATATAATACTTAATATCAACTTGTTGCACTTTTTTTGTTGTTAATTATTGCTGTGACATGTTTCAGCCTCAATTCTTGGCTATCTTCAGGGAGCTCATAAGTTTTTGCAGCTTATTTGGCAGAAGTTTTACATACATGATTAAAATTGTATTTAAATTAATATTAAATATTAAACTAATGAAGATTTTAATTTTTTAATTTTAATTTAATTATAATTTTAATCATATATGTACAACTTCAGCCAAATTAGTTGACATATGCTGCTCAAACTTACACGGTTCCTGAAAATGGTCAAGAACTGAGGCCGATAGATGTCAGAGCAAAAATTAATAAAAAACATTGTGCAGCAAGTCATTATTAAATATTATATAAGAATATGGTGTATATCTGACTGAAATAGCTGCAGTTAAATTGTTTTTACCATAGTTTTTGTATTTTACAAGGAAAGACAGCAAAGATCTACATGTGTTTCATCCATAATATTGTTTGTAATCATATGACTAATTTTCATGTGTGGCATGGGCACCACATCGTTGGTGGCTATGGGAATTTCTGAGACAGAAACTACAATAGCATGTTCAGAAGTTTGGTCCTGCAGTTTACATAGTATCCAAATTTGGACCCAGGAATTTTTCTGTAGTCCCAGTGATATGTTGTTGTAGCACATATAACATATCCATTGTAATATACACAATATCTTAACCATACTGGTTATAAAATTGTAGAATTTTTAATTATGTTGGTTTTGTTCATGTGATTGTTGCATTAAAATTGATGCTTGTGACCTTAAATGCAGAATCATTCTCTTTCCTGTTTGTTGAATCGTAATAGGCTGAAGGAAATGATCTCGCAAGAGAAGGGAATACTGAACAAGTGGACAGAATTCAGCAGGCAGTTGAAGTTAGCCAGATGCGACTGTTGACAGATGAAGACTTTCGAAAGATTGATGCAGCAAAGCTGAGCAAAGAGGTGACTGCTCTCAAGAGAGGCAAGAAGAGACCAGCAGAAGAACAAACATGCTCAAAGTAAGTGTAATTCAGTTTTAATGATTCATGACCAGGCACTGTTGATTCATTGTGAAAAACAAAACCAACAAGTGCATATACAAATATGTTAATTTATTGTTTTTAACAGCGTAGCCTCCTACATGTTTCGGCCACCTATTGTGGCATCCCTGAAGTTGGCCACAATAGCTGGCCGAAACATGGAGGAGGCTACGCTGTTTACAATAAAGAAATTCACATATTTTTATATGCACGTGTTGGTTTTGCTTATCATTTTAAGTGGAATTCATATACACATACTTTTCTATCAATACAGTTAACACCACGAATATTTTTGTTCCAGAATAAAAGGACAGTGCTTGATGGGCATATCACATATAGTACAAAATGAAACACAGTGTTGGTTCCATGCCATTTATTGAGATTTCAGAACCCTAGTTGTAAACTTCTATACAGAAAGATGACAGTATACTTCTGCAGTTTGCTACCAGTGGTTTGGTACTGGGTATATGAAATAATCTTTCACCTCCCTGGGATTTCTGGTGGAGTTGACAGGAACGGGGTGGTTGTTGGATTTTACCTGTTTCCAAATCTCTTGTCGGTGACAGAAAAAGAAGGGTGTGTGACACAACTGGAAATGGAATTGATGTCCAGCAGTAATGATCTGTAGAATAACAAGTGACAGGAAAAGCACTGGGCAGAAGACAATGGGACAGATGCTGATGAAGTGATCTGTATTCAGAAGCAGAGGAATTTTGGTATGATGAAGTAATGGAAATACAAAGGAGCAGTATATGCAAGTTTAAATATGTAAAAATGATACAAACATTCACAGCTAAATGAGAGCAAAATTGAACTTAGCATGTGTGATACAATGGTTTTATCAGTGTGCTTAATCCATAAAGAAGTTTAAGTAACGTTAAATAAAGAAAGGTAAAGTTCACCCTAGAACAGGCCATGAAGGCCAAAAGGGGGAGTAGAGGTATTGCTCTACTCTTTCTTTAATCTTTAACCTAGGTGCTAGATGAGGGTGGGTGGTCAATGTCACACTCAGGCCACTTTACCCCCAGGAAAGAGACCCAGGCTGGTTGGGCCCCATGACAGGTCTGGATGGGTGCAGAAAATCTTCCCCCCACCACGATTCGATCCCCTTACTGCTCAGCCCATAATAAGTTGCTGTACTGACTGAGCTATCCCAGTAAGTAACTTTAAATATTTTAAGAAACTAAAAATTATGGTTTTTGATATTTAAACAGTGATAAATTATGTGCTTTATGTGTATAGTATGTAATATCAAATCAAAGGTTTAAATCTTGTCAGGTTAAAAGGATTAATTGCTTGTGTTGTTCATGTTGTATTTGGTGATAAACAGAACTGATATTAAATTAATAATGCAGCATTATAAGTTCCAAGGTCCATGTAAAGTTTGTTGCCTGCACCTTATACTGTTGTCATAAGACTATGCTCCACATGTGCAGGTGTCATCATCTGTGTAGCACATCTAGCCTGCCCCCTGCCTCACCTCCTTCCCCCATCACACACACACACACACACACACACACACACATTTCCCCCAAGTGTAATAAGAGTCATCTGGAGTTCCACACTTCTGATGGTGGTGTGCATCCCATTCAACCCTGATTTCCTCCCACACCTTCCTCTAACTACAGACATGTGGGAAAAGCTGTATATACCATATTTTGTACTTACTTGCTAACATAATAAATTCTACATATCAGCTATCTGAGTTCCAAACTGCTGATGCTTGTCTAGCCACTGCCCACCCTATTCTCAGCCTATGAGAACAGTTTTTATTTTTGTCTTCCTCTTTACTTACCAAGACACTGTTTCATCAGAGCACAGAATATTGAACGGTGTGAGTAGTGTATTGACAGAACAGTCACATGGACATGAGGTGGCTGGAACTTGGTCCCTTCAGGGTAAAAATGCTTATGCTGGGATCAGTGTCCGTGAACTTAAAGCAGGAAGCATAACAGAAGTATTTATAGAGCAGTGGTAAAAATTATTGTGTCATATTGCTGTAGGCTGCCTCCAAATGAGGAGGTATTTTAGCAACAAAGTAATGTGGTGCATGGCCATGCGGATCACAAGTACACCAATATGACATGATGCATGTCAAACAAAGATTAATGTGTGATTCTTTTGTTCTGCAGGGGAGAACTGGTGTCACTGGCTGACATTGAGAACATCTACAAGAAACGTCGTCATGATAAAGAAATGCGTCAGGAATGTGTAAAGGTGAATAAATTAAGTGTACATCATCCTGTGTGTTCACTCATATCAGTGATAAACAGAACAGGATACAAGATTTATGCAAATATGTGTCATCTTGTCATAACATACAGAAATTTTCTGGGATGCACTCTGCCTGTGTAGAATTTCTTTCCCTGTGATAAAAGCAGGTGGAGTTTCAAGTTGGTCATTTAATTTCATCTACTGTTGAGGTTAATGTAATGAATCAGTTTGCCCTTTGGCCTTGAATGTGCTTATCACATGTATGTATTTATACAAAATTAATTTCAGTTACATTTCATAACACTAGAATTCATTTCAAATTTAGTTATGTACATTTGCGGAGTGGTAGAATTTTTTTTGTATTAATAACTTAAGAAAGAATTGCACTTTCAATGTTATAAACTTAGGTACAACATAGGAAATATTTTTGTCATAATCCCCTTTGACAGCAGCAAGTTTACTGTACATGAGAAATGTAGTGAGTTGAAAGTAGTATAGTGAGACCTCTGTGAGTTGTCCCATATGCATTGTTTTTCCACAGTTATCTTTCATTTCTTCTAGGCACCAGCTGAGGGACAAGAAGCAAGTTCCATTCTGCATACGTACAAATATTAGGCACCACTGTCAAAATTTAGTCACCCAAGCAACCTGGTGCCCAGAATTTTTGCAGTCCTGCTTAATGTGACTGTCTCAGAATAATGCTTCATCTTTATTCCAGAAAGGACAGGAGGGACGTGAGAAATTTGGGTTTCAAGTTCGGCGACTAAATCCAAATTCAAGCAAAACTAATCGAGAGAAAAGGAAAACAAAGAACTACATGATGTTAAAGCACAAAGCACGAGGGAAGCTGAAGAGATCTTTCAAAGAGAAACAGGTACAAGGAAACTATGTCACCATTCTGTTAAGTACTGGAGCCTTGTTCAGTTCATACACATACCACATATTTACCTGACTGTATGTTGAAATTGTTTCTACTCTAATTTCCATTAAAAATTTGGGATTGTCATAGTGATTTAGCAGTTTCTAGAGAAACAGATATTTGGCAGCTGAGGCATGCACAAAAAATGGAATACCTATTGGAAACAAGTTCACTCTTTCCAAAACAGTAACCATTGAATTCATGATTGTTGTTACTGTTAAGTCCAAAAGGAGCAGATTTTATGTTGTTTCATATATATACATAACAGATTACTGTGTCCATCTGAATATAAGCTGGTCTTCCATATAAGACAATCTCAAGTTTCCAAAACAATTTCTACACAGTACATGTTTAATTTTATGTGTGATTATAAGGCAACCCTTTGTGTTTTAGATGATGAATTAGGGAAAAATTACCATCTTGTATTCCTACACACTTAGTTTCTTGTCATTAGGGCAAACACAGTGTATGTGGGTGTCATGTAAAAATGTTTTTATATTGTTTCACACACATGTACATATGTACTGTACTGTATTTCATGCTAGAATCAGTGTTACTACCATCCATATGTTCTGACTACACAGAAGTACACCCATTATGGATCACATTTTGTCTTATTTCCCCATTTCCAAACTAAGTTTTAATTTTATATTAACCTTACTAATGATTTTATGGGTATTTAAGTTAAGTAGGAATTTGATGTGGAGATGAATTACTTCTATTCTTTCTGTAATTTTATTATTACAGTAGCCTTCACAGAACTCCAGAACATTTTTAAAATTAAAATCACTTACTTCACATTCCACAAGAATTGCATTTAAAACTGCCTTCATATTTTGTTACTCCTGTGCACTGAAATGGGTGCTTGATTTGAAGCAGCAGGATACTGCAGAAGTACCGAAATGTTATTATGAAAAATATGCTCCATAATTTCCAAAAAAAAGTGTCTGGATAAAAGAAAGATATTAACATGAATGTAGTGTGTAATAGTGCATGTGTTTAAGATGCTGAACCAGTGTGGTTTGTAGCAAAATCCTGCTATGTCTTCTTGTCTCACTGTTCCAGATTGCACTCCGGAATCATCTCCTGAGACTCAGGAAAATGAAGTAAATACACATATTTAATGTAATGTAACAGTACATTGTAAATGAAATAATAAAACCTTCATTGAAAGGGAACTAAGTACTTTTTATGCCACCTATAGTGAAACAGATGCTGAAGGTGAAATATTGTTGCAAGTCATCTTGTTTTCATGCAGTCCTTGTACGTATATATATATATATATATTGTATTACTGAAAGACAGCCATTACCTACATATTGTCATTCCTGAAGATGTTCTTGTTCAATATAAGCTGAAGATATTAGACTACTGAATCGGCACATTTGGTGTGCTGCACAGGCGTCTGTTTGCAATTCTGATTACTGTTTTATATGTACAGAAGACTGGTGATCCTTAACATGTACTTTGAGGATTGCATGTTTCCAGGCTGTTTAAATTAGAATTAACAGTGGGGAAGTCTGAAAATTAATTTGCATTTCATGGACGAATGGGGGTATGTTAGGTAGTCTCCACATATTCTTGAGATGTAGAGTTTAATACATTTACTCCTTTCTGTGATTGGGAGGCAGTTCTTGAACATTTCCTTGCACATTCCACTTTCAGCTATTTTAGGAGTTTAGTGGTTGAATGGATTGAGTGTGAAAATTAATAGTGATTATTCTTCACTGCTATCAAAAGCTGTCTCAGTGTAGAGGGCACTGAGAAATGATTTTTATACTGTATTTTCTGGTACTTTGTTGATGTAATTTCATGCATGTTACATGAGTTTCTCAGAAGTATTTATCACCGCTTAATTAAGCACAGGGACATTAACACAGCTTATTAGTTTCCTTACTGTATTTAATTTAGACATAAAGAAACAACTTTGTTATGGACATAGATTTTATGTTTGATGGTAGAGTGTTCCTCACCCTGGCACCTTTAATTTAGGTTTATTTGATGTAGATTTTCTTCTCACTCTTACTTAACCCTTTGTCTTTTATTTTGCCTGCAGTTTCAAAAACTGCATGTTGTGACAATAACTAGAAATGATACAGAAGCATGATGAAGGATGTTCCAGCAAAACCACAGCAGTGACATGTAGTAAAGGAAGAAGAACTGCAGTTCTTTTTTACCATGAGCTTATCAAAGCTTAATTGAAGCCAGTGATTCATGAAGAATGTGATAGAGCTATGTTAGATTGGTTTGATCAGCAGTAAACACAAGGGTTTTTTTTTTCTCCTGGTATTTTACAGCCCTCTAGCGGGCTTTAGCCTCCTCGCGTATGAGATTACTTGATCACATACGACGTGCCACAGTCGGTAGGACTCCTCTGAACAAATGATCAGTCCGTTGCAGAGACCTCTACCTGACAACACACAACACTCACAACAGACAAACATCCATGCCCCGGGTGGGATTTGAACCCACAATCTCAGAAGGTGAGCGGCCGAAGACCTACGCCTTAGACCGCGTGGCCACTGGGACCAGCAAACACAAGGGCATACTGTACCCAAAATAATCTGTGTGGAACTTGTTTATGCACCAAGAATGGAAGATTTAGTTCTTCCTCTGGTTGGCTGACATGATTCAAGCATTTGGAAGCTTCCTATGGAAGGAGAAGAATAAACAAGCAAAGGTACAATGCTGATGAGACTAATCTGTTGTGGAAGTGTCCCTTGATAGAATATTAGTAATTCAGTCTGAATGTTGCAACCTAATGCATAAATGAAGCATGGAAGTAATTAATAATTTGTGTTTTGCCTGTGCTACTGGCTACTGGCTTGTATAAAAAATATGGTTTATGTAGTTAGTGCTCCATATGTATATGCAATTACTGAGGATCATTAGTGAAAATTTTATAATGTCAACCAGCTACTGATCTCATATTCTGCATTCTTAAAAATTTGTGTGTTGGGGTGGAGGGTGCTGAAGGATGGGGGAAATTGAGTACAGTGGGACAGTGCATCTGTTGTGTGTAAAATTCAAGACACCCTCTGATTCAGTTAGGGAAAAACTATTTCTTGTTATATGGTGCTTGGCCTGTTTTCAATCCATGGCTTTCTCATTGCCAGGGTGCTGAGACAGTTTTTACAAGGTGAGGATGGCAATGCCACAGCCATGAAGCTATTTAGGGTGTTAAAGAATCCTATACTAAATTCTGTATAGGTCAATTCTTGTCTGATACATTTCATATTTATAAGTGTCTGAACCAGGGAGATGCCTTACAATCATTCTTTTCAACTTGGCTTTAGAAGTTCCATTAAAAAAGTTCAAGAAAACCAGGAGGGACTCAAACAGAATGGGATATTTGAACTGGTGTTGTATCCTTATTATGTTTAGTGCAGAAAAGTGTAAATGTTATAGTGAAAATCATAGAAGCTGTGTTACAAACTAGTAACAAAGTTAGCCTGGGAGTAAATGTAGAGAAAATGTTGAGTGTAATGTCTGTTGATGTCACCAGAATGCAGGAAAAAATGATGACACACATTCTTTGAGAGTGTGACAAAGTTCAGTTTGAGAATGAGAGAAACAAATCAAAATCACATTCACAAAGAAATGTAAGAGTAGATTGATTCTTGGAATGTTTGTTACTATTCAGTTCAGAAGCCTCCCACAAATCCAACCCCTCGTCCATACCTCAGAGTATCATAGATTCGTACTCTACTCTACCCTGGGTCACGTGGGAGGCGGTAACAGTTGTGGAGGGTATACCCTGATGAGAGTTGCTATGACATAAGCTGGCTGACGGGGCTGTGGTCTACCCAAGCCAAGGTGAAAGGTATGCCAAAGGCTGCATGGCACTGGGGTAGAGATAGCAGTGTTGTCAACGATCCCCTTGGGGAAGCAGGCCGCACCCCATTGTATGTAGGCCTTCCATCTGCGTGAGGCTCCGTGGACGGTGACCTTATGTTTTTTCCCATATGTAGGAGGGCTCCTTTTTTGGGACTCCTGCAGATCTACATGAATGAATAAATAGACCAGTAGCTTTGGTGACGGAGTACCCCTGTTAGGGAACATGGAGGGGGCTCCCTTACCGGGGACTCTTAAGGCAAAGATAAAAAGAGATATATTAAGAGAGATGTAAAAATGCCCTGTAAGTGGGTATCTTTCTCCATAGGGGCCCCGCTGGGGAACCTGGGGGGATTCATTTGTCAGGACTGTTTGAGGATAGTACATCTGGGCTCCTTTCTTGGACCCAGAGGACATTAAGATTTTAAATCTGGGGGCCATCTGGAACTTTGGTAAAGGGACAGGCCTCAACTGAGCTGATATCAGATTATGGGGCACAAACGGCCATAAGGCCTAGGTGCATCGGGACCATTAGGGCTCGAACCCAATGCAAATCTATCATCAGTTCAGAATCTTTTTTCTGCCCATCTGCTGTATAAAAGCATACAGATTACAATATATAATAGTATAGTTTATTTCACATTTTGTATGGGTGTGGATAGGGTATTCTCAAAATTTTTTACTTCCCAAGGCAAAGCATACGCTGGCTACTCCCCACAATAAACTTCATCACCTACAACTGTACACAATGATATAAAATATTTGTGACAACAGGCTTCTTGCTACTTTTGTGAAGTGCAGTCATCACAATACTTCATGCCTACTTTGTGACACTTTCCCTCAAATGTGACCACCCTAGACAACGTCCTAGTTTTCATATTGGGTTTAGCCAGCTGTGGGTGTGAAACAGCCTCTCAAAATAAGAGAAGAACACAGGCTGAAAACAGGGCGCTGAGGAGCATATTTTAACTTAAAAGTGAGGCAGTCACAGCAGACTGGAGAATATATCATTATGAGGAATTCATCGTTTGTGCCTTTGCCTTGGACGATGAAGAATGGGTGAAGTGTGTACTGCATTTGGGAGGGATGCATAAGTGATAAACAAATTTTTGGCAAAAAACTGAAGGGAAGAAATTCTGGAAGACCTAGGGACAAATGGGAGAATAATACTAAAGCCCGTCTCGGAAAACTCAGGATAGAAACTGGGTTCGTTCGGCTCCATACAGTTCTCAGTGAAGGGCTGGTGAACAAGCCACTGACCGTTCCTAGACCACAAAGAAAAAGTTCTCTTTGGCTAGTTGAGCCACTCTTCTTCATGAAGTTGGCCACTGTTGGAAATACGCTGTCATATAAAAGCAGCAGGCATTATACACGACTAATACAATAAATTTCTCATAAGTCACCGGACATAATAGCGACCACGCATTAGACTTAAATGGACCGAATGTTACATTGTGTTTTGTTTTGAACGTGCTATGCATGCATATATCGGTCTCTACACGGCATTTGTGTGGTTATTAGGGTTAACATCCGTACAGACTTATCTTATTACTGCAATTAACGTGTAAAATTAAAGCGTTGTGAAACAACGCTACAATCCTCGAATAGGAAATACAAAACTCACGCCTAACGTCACCATGTTGGTAGTCACAGATCATCTAGTTGGTAGTAACCATAGATTATAGCAACTGTGCATCTACAATTTTGCCAATAGTCACAGTTATCCAGTTATATAGTTGATAGTTGAGCATCTACTGCTGTCAGGAAGGAGCCAGCATTTTGTTTGTATGTTATTGCTTTGATTGTGATAATGTGATGTGGAACTCGTGTTATTCATGATTATTAGGGACGTAATCACCCAGCCGTTAAGCAGCATTTGAGAGCAGATGACTGGTTGTTGCGTGGAATTTCCGTAAGCGAAGGTAAAGGGAGTGTAGCAGCCCAAATTGCATGAAGGCAACCGGGAACTTGTAGCCATTTTCAGACACCTCGTTACCGGTATAAACGATTAGTGTGAAATATAGGGAAGCGTTTTGATACGAATAAGTTACAACACATACAGGAAACGTCAGTGAGTCAGGCAAGCGCAGACTGATTTCGCTGCTTCCTGTTGTTTAGTTAAGAAATAGTTATTCATAACTGCTTCATTCCAAGAACAAAGGAGGTCGTTCGCGGGGATCATAAATTCGAAAATTCGGGAACTGTCTTGACGCTGCGTATCGAATATTATTAAAGCGTGGTTTCAGTTGGTGTATGTAGGACTATCTGTAATAAAATAAAAGTTAAACGATTGGGTTTATCATTATTTTACTCTGATCTGTCACATTTGTCATGTGATTTTACAGTTATTTTCTTTTGCCCATAAGGTCCCTTCGGACGATTCCCTTGTTCTACTTGTTAGGGTCTATAGGATGTATCCATATACCTCTTACAGTACCATTATTTAACAGTTTTCATTCAAGAGTATATGTAGTTGTAAAGTTAAGGAGAGCTTTTTTTTTGTACATTGTGGATTAATGGTTAATTAACTCATATACATTCTGAATAAAATCCACAGTAAATATAACAGTGTTGCTGCAATACTGTTGCGGGTTTAACTTTAAGGAGGCATGGATCTGATTTATTGATAATGCAGACAAAAAACTTAACTCTGTTGAATGTAATTATATTTCCCTTATGCAAGGTCAGTGAACAATGCAGGATGTGTAAGATTTTGCTTTATTTATTGTAACTGAAAAATAACTAATGAGTGTTTAAGTTTTCTTTCTTTTTGCAGTAACCCCATATATTCAGTATTTTGGCCCACTGGGTTGTGATGTGTCAGTGGGTGAGTGATTCCCAATATTTTAAAGGATGTGTTCCTTCATGTTCAAGAGTGAAGGGTTCCAAGTCCTCTTGACTATTATAGGTGAAGGCACTACACTTCTTCAAAATGTTGGGAACCAGTCACCCGACAAACTAGTGTTAATCCCTAAAAACTGGGATTCTTGATTAAGCTTCTGTAAAAACCTTAAAAGTTGCACCATATACTTGGCACTGTAGTTTAATGTCTCACTTCATGTATGAGTTAACACTGATATAACATTTTCCATACATTATGACCGTATCTTGTTCTCCAGATATGTCATTGATAATTATTCGATTATCTGACTTCTCACAGTTGTAGTTGATACAGCATCATCAACTTCTGCCTGTCAGTGCAATACAGAGTCTTCTCATATTAGAAATGAAGTAACATATGTTCACAATCTTTTCTGTAAAAGCAGTTTTTGTAGGATAATGGTGAATGCTTTTATCAGACATTATTTTAATTTTCAAAGACCTTGACCACTGGGAGACTGAGATGGACTTTGTCACAAAATCCTGTGTGCTTATTTGTGTTGAACAGACTGAAGTGTTTAAAATACATTTCTTCTTTGTTAAGAATGTGTTGTCTTAGCAGAGCTCAAGGGAGGTCTGTACTATAAGTGTGATGTGAAATGTTGTCATGTATAGGCCTACTGTATTATGTCAATCTGCTGTACATTTTGAATCTTCTTCAGATAATAAGTAAAATAGATAATGTGCCCTTTTCTTTTCTCATAGTTTTTGTCAGGCATTCGCAACAACTTATTTTTTAAAACTGTAGTGGAAGTCTATGGCTTAGGCATCCTGAGTGTTGTATTGAAATGTGTAATTTGTACTTCTTTAATTCCTGACATGCAGTGGTAAAAATTGGTTCTGTTTCTGGCCACATAACATCGATAACACTTGTGTGATATGTTGGTGGTCCTGAAACTCAAAATGAGCAGTTCATGTCTTCTAATTGTGTTCCAAATTTTAAGTTTCTGTTGGTTGATGCCATAGTCAGCTGGTAAATCCATGTTAGTGAAGTATTTACTTGTGGTTACTACTGAAGGTCAACAAAACTGTATTTTGACATCGTTGTGTGGCCTCTAGAAGTCCGCTTACATGACTGATACAAAACAACACTTCTGCCAAGTAAGTCAGCCGAACACAAGAACAGAATTTATTATGTATATGTTTATATAGTCCGGGTTTATGACAAGTTTTAACTCTGCACAAAGCCTGGCCAAGGTTGTTCCCAAGTTATTTTTAAATGTTGGGTACCTAACATCGTGTGTACCCATCCTCAAAACACTGAAGAAGTATAAGCTTATGGCCTTTTGTGACCTCTATTATGCAGCACTGATTTAAAGTTTGGTTTGCAGCACATCACACCAGGCATTTAACTCCAGTGTCAGAGGGTTAAACATGCTAAATAAACATAATAAATGTTCCATACTGCTTCATATATCCTCAGTACCTGCAATAACCAACTGTGTCCAATATCACTACCACCACCACCACCACCATCATTACTGCTACCACTCTTACATCTGATTGGATTATCTTTCAGATCACCAAAATAGAAACTGGAAGTGGAACGTGAAGGAATGACAAGTCCTTCACCCCAGTCTTCACCTATGCCCCCTCCCCAGACCCCTTCTCCAATGGGACCTCCCCAGCAGTCCCCTTCACCCATGCCATCACCATCAGGCATGCCACCACCACCACAGGCACCATCACCTATGGGTCCACCACAACATCACCCACATAGTCCGACAGGCTACACTCAGGGCCCATCTCCAGGAGTGATACATATGAATGGACCATCAGGACCACCACAGCATGCAATGACTTCAGGCACACAGACATTCCAGCAGCACACCATGGGCATGGGTCACCCCCAGGCCGGCCCTCAGGTAAGGGTATGATATTTGGATAGCATGCTATTAATAGTGTCATACCAGCATTCTTATGCCCAGGGGTGCAAAAATCCCATGTGCCTGGTTTTCCAGGCAGCTAAATTTTGTATGGTGGTACCTAATGTTTGCAGCATAATTATGGCAGTTTTGTCTCATATGTACAAAAATGTGTAAATGAACCAAGCAGAAATGCCAAATGACAGTGAGGTTCACGCTCACTCAGAATTGTGGGTCCTCAGCATGGGACTTTGTTTATTTCACTGTTCTGGCAACTGCAGTTTGGAGATGGTTCCTAGATTTTTGCAAAATTTGTGAATACTTGCTTATGTCAATAAATTAAGGTATGTGAATATGAGGTGTGATCATGAAGTTTCCACACTGGCCACAAGATGGTGCAACTGTAGTTGGTACAGAATTTATATCAGTTGGAATTTAGTAGAATCCGCAGAGTCATTTGCTATTGATTTCAAAGCTCCAGCTGCATCACTGTGAAGCAATACCTTGGGAAGGGTGACTGTGTATTATGCCTTCACTATTCTCCATTCCTTCAGAAAGTGGCAGACTTCAGAGTACAGTGTATGTGCAACACATTTTGCTTCAGATTGGGTAGAACTGCTGCATAAACCTTTGGGGTGTTATAGAAACAAAGCCACGGTCTTTTCAATGGAAGAGCCCACCATCTCCATGCCAGACGAAAGCCAGACCATTTTGTTCTAACATGAAGTGCATGTTCATTGTTTTGTTCGACGTGCACAGAATTGTGTGTCACAGATTCATTCCACTGGGCAAACTGTGAACTAATATTTCTACACCTCTGCTTTAAGATGTCTGCAGGTAGGTGTAAAGTGCAAGTGCCCTAGGAAATGGTGCACTGGTGAATGGTGTCTGTACCATGACCCTGTGTCTGCTCACTCTGCTTTATCTATGTAACAATTTCAGGCTTGTAATGGCATGACTGTTGTTTCACATTCCACCTTCTCCCCAGTTCTAGCACCCTATGATGTATTTCTTTTTCTAAAACTCAAGATCTCATGACATAAGTATCATGCAAGAACAGGTGCAGGCTACACTTGAAGATTCTTGAACAGAGGGCATTAGCAGATGCTTCAACAGTGGTACAATTGCTGAGCTCACAGCATCAAGTTACAAGGATACTACTTTGAAGGGGAATGCGTGGAATATCAAAATGCTGTTATTGCTGTGCAAGGAATATTTTCCAGAACCGTTCTGATCACATCTCATAAACATATATGAGTCAAACTTATATATTTTTTGCCATTCTCTTTTTGTTCTGGTACGTGAGACATTCTATGTCCCTTGGTAACTTTTCGGTGGTCGTGGAAAGCGATTTCTAAATGCCCTGCATCTATTGACATGGGTACACTTCTCGTTACTGTAATATTTACCTCAAGTTACTTGTTGAATTGTCATGCCAGCTGTATGGATTTTGTTGCCATAGTTTACAGAAAATCACACATATACTTGTTACATCAACGTTATGTTCATCATGCATTTAGTTATGCTGCCGTGTTTGGTAGATGTTTGTCCTTTATTTCTCACTGTTGAAGGACAACATTTATTAGACTATAATCTTATGGATTATAGTGTTCTAGGATATGATGCATTGTTGATGCAATGTTGACTGGTAATTTGTTACTGACATTTGGGAGAATTTTGCTGCCTCCATCTTCAGGGTAGTGTTCTCCAACTATTTGCTTCTGATATGTGGTTAAACAGTAAAGCTCTGTGACTGGTGCTATCATGCTAGGATGGTTTGGTTTGTAAACCAGTTGTAACCTGCCTCTGTTACTTCATGTTAAGAGAGAAAAGAATGTTCTGGCTCATTTCATCTATAGCAGCCCTTCAGGTAAGTTCCCTTGTTATTTATCGTCGTGGAGAAGCAAGCAAACCTCAGGTTTTGTTTCAGACATGGGAAAACAGGTATAGAAAGGCAGTAAATTGCTTAATACTGTTTATGTAAATGAAGCTGTATTGTATGTGCATATCTTCAGATGGTTCAGAAGATTCCTGTTGCAACATGAGGACCTTGAAGATGATC